>Ga0335078_10001976_pt1 | contig 31005 bp, 29 predicted proteins | sample Lox_Sample_32_FD_206711 | JGI IMG/M metagenome (GOLD analysis project Ga0335078, IMG submission 206711) | Soil microbial communities from Loxahatchee National Wildlife Refuge, Florida, United States - Lox_Sample_3.2 | ecosystem: Environmental > Terrestrial > Soil > Wetlands | place: USA... | reverse complement strand
GTCGGCAACAGCGCCAGCCTTGTCGGCAACAGAGCCAACAGAACCGACAGAACCGACAGAACCGACAGAGCGACCACTGCCAACACAGCCGCCAGCGTAGTTCAGGATCGCTGCGGATCGGCTGCCTCGGCTGAGGGTGAGAACCATCAGCCGACCTCGACCTTCGACACAAGCGCGTCGGGATGGGGCCCCCACCTGATCAAATCGCCGTCGCGCAGAGCGTGCTCGTCAATGACGCGCATCTCGTTCACCAGCACGCCGTTGCGACCCAAACTGGTGATCCGCCACTGACCCTCTGTGAAGGTGAACTCGGCATGCACCCTCGATACGGTGGGCTCGTCCGGCAGCGGCAGCTCCACTTCGCTGCCCCGGCCCGCGCGGGCCCCGCTAACGCGGGTCTCCGCAACGCAATCGTTGGTCAACAGCCGCAGCAGCGGCGCACCACGGGGCGCTTCGACGGTCATGACGTCCCTGACGAGGGTCGGTGCCACCGATTGAGCACCATGGCCGCGCCCGTCGCGGCGAGGAGCCGCTACATCGTCAGCCGCATGCCCGAAACTGGCTCGCCTGGCCTGCTTGAGGCGGTACCGGCCGACCGGCACCGCGGGGTCGGCGACGATGCTCACATCGACGGGGCCGGGGCTTGCGAGGCGAGCGGCGTGCGCGGCCACCTTGGTTTCGTACAGTTCGCTGGCGCTGGAGTTGATTACTTCCAGCTCCATCATCTCGGTCAGTGACGCCACATCGGCGGGATTCATCCGCAGCTCGACAAGGTTCGGCGCTAGCAGCGACCCGCTCGGGGTGACGACAAACACCTCAGGCACGTGCCGCAACGCCAATTGCAGCACTTCATTTCCATCGCGCCACGGCCGGGTGGCCGCGCGCTGAATCCATGGATGATCACGGTCGATACCCAGGTGCCGAAGGGTGCGAAGGCTCCCTACGGCAAGAGCCGCGACCAGCACGAGCAGCGCCGTGCTAGCGACGATGGAGTGAGTGGCGCCAAGCAGAATCAGCCATAGCCCAGCGATGCCGGCCACCACTGCCCAGCGCTTGCGGCTGCGTGACGGCATCGGGGGACGGAGCGGGCGGTCGGCCATCTCACCCGGACCTCGCCAGGAAGCCCCGGCGTTCAGGCTGGGGAGGAATGGCGTACGGCGCGCTTTCAGCGCGTTCTTCGCGAAGCGGGCCAGGTATCCGAGGTTCAAGTCCCGTCAGGGGCGCCAGTCCGCGACCTACACCCGCAGCGCGTTCCGGATGAAGAACGCGGCGCTGTGGCTGGCCAAGACCGGCGCGCCGCTGGCGTTCGTGTGGTCGTGGCCGGAGATCGACCCGGCCACCCTCGACCCGACGACGGTGACCGTCTCCGGGGAACCATGTGGCCGCTGGTATGTATGCCTCGCCGTCGACCCGGCCACCCTCGACCCGACGACGGTGACCATCTCCCGGGAACCATGTGGCCGCTGGTATGTATGCCTCGCCATTGACGCGGCTGACCCGGGGCAGTCCCCCGCGACGGGCGCCGTTGTCGGGGTGGACCTGGGCATCAAGGACTTTGCGGTCACCTCGGACGGGGTGAAGATCGCGAACCCGCCTAGCCTGGCCCGCCGGGAACGGAACCTGGCCCGGCGCCGCTTGGCGGCAGGTCTTGCCGTAGGCGCCGGAACCGGTGCTGATGCCTGTGGAGCTGATGTCAGACGGCACGGGACACCCGTCCGCAGTCGGCTGCGAAGCAGGAACTCCTGGGCGTGAGCCCCGGAATCCCCGCCGTTCACGGCGGGGAGTGGTCAATACGGTTGGCCATCGCGACACGACACCCTCCTTGAGCTACGCATCGGACCATGGAGGCCTGGCTTGTCTGACGAGAATGCGGCGAGCGGCACGCCCTGGTCAACGAATCTGCCGCAGTTCCCAGATATCTGGAAGTCTTACTGTCAGCCGTTTCACCTCGCCCGCGAGCAGCCGCTGACAAGGCGCGTAGAGCTCATCGACCTCGGCGGCGCGGTCGAACAGGCTGGTCCGTGCGCCGTGCTGCATGCGCGGACGGTCCCTGAGGGGCTCGCAGCAGCCACACCACGCCCGGATTGTCAGTCCCTGGCCGTAGCGTTCCGGTGCAAGCATCCGATGGAAGGCAGGCGTCATGAGCGAATCGGGATCCGTGGCCGGCGAGCGCGCAGACCTGGTGCGGGCGCTGGTCAAACAGCGTTACTTCCTGCGTTACACCGTCCGTGGTCTCACCGACGAGCAGGCCGCGCAGCGCACCACCATTAGCCAACTCTGCCTCGGCGGGCTGATAAAGCACATAACCCTCACCGAGCAGCAATGGATCAATTTCATCCTCAATGGTCCCTCGGCCATGGGCGGCTCAGACGAGGCGAATGCGAGCGAGTGGGCGGGCGGCTTCCAGATGCTGGCCGGGGAGACGCTAGCTGGGCTGCTGAAGGAATACGAGCACGTCGCGCGCAGGACCGACGCGCTCCTCGCGACGCTCCCCGACTTGGACGCCGATCACCCCCTACCCGAGGCTCCTTGGTTCGAACCGGGCGCCCGTTGGTCAGCGCGCAGGGTGCTGCTGCATGTGATCGCGGAAACCGCCCAGCACGCTGGCCACGCCGACATCATCAGGGAGTCCTTGGACGGCGCCAAATCCATGGGCTGACTGTCCGGCGCGCCCGAACGGGGCTGTCCTGTGGACAGGTTTCGGACGCAGCGGGGAAGCCAAAGAACGTGAGGGACGGCACTAACTGACACGGCACTAGCGCACCACCAACACGGTACTACTGCGGGCACGAACACGGAGGGTTAGCGGGCCGGACTGCATGAGGGCGGGGATGAAGCTTCCTGTGCTGGCCGCCGCGATCGTGGTGGTCGTGGCTGGCGGCTGCTCATCGGCGCCAGCGGCACGCCGTCCGCACCTTGCCGGTGGCGGGCTGACCGGTTACTGGACCCGGTCCAGATTGCTTGGCGCCAAGCCGTTGGGTCTGCTGGGGTACCGGCCAGGAAAACAGGCGAACGCGCGCCCGGCTCTGCTGGCCGTGCGCGTCGGGGCGCTTTTTGTCCATGATGTCGGCGGTGACCACTACTGCACCGCGAGCGTGGTCGCGAGCCCGGGCCGCGACCTCTTGATCACCGCCGCGCACTGCATCAACAGCGGGAAGGGCGGCAGTTACCGCCAGGACATCGTGTTCGTCCCCGGCTACCGTGACGGCCAGGCGCCGTTTGGCATGTGGACACCTGCCCAGCTGCTGGTCGCACCGCAGTGGACAAGTTCGTCCGATCCGGACTTTGACGTCGGCTTCGTCGTGCTCAAGCAAGACGATGGGACCAATATCGAGGACGTGCTGGGCGCCAACCAGCTCGGCATCGACTCCGGATACCGTCACCTGGTCCGGGTCACCGGTTACCCGGCCAGCGCTGACGCCCCGATCACCTGCAGCAACTGGACCTCACGGCAAAGCGCCGCTCAGCTGCGGTTCGAATGCGGCGGGTTCACCGGCGGCACCAGTGGCAGCCCGTGGGTCACACACTTCGACTCGCGGACGCGGACCGGCACCATCGTTGGGGTGATCGGCGGGTACCAGGAGGGCGGCAGCACCCCGGCCATTTCCTACAGCTCCTACCTGGGTGATGCGGTTCAGCGACTCTACCGGCAGGCGGTGGCAGATGAGGCCGCTGCCGCTGGCTAGAGGGCGTCCCGCAGATCTTTGGCGGCGCGCGGGTGCCGCCCACGACCCCAGACGGCGACCGACGGCGTTGTAGTCGTCGCTGATGGTTCCACTATCGGCTCCTCCTCCGCCTTGCCGGATCGCCGCCTGGAGCACCGCCCGCATCCACCAAGATCTACGGGCGCCCAGCGCTACGCGTTCTGCTGGCTGGCGTCGCTTGCAGCCGGGGGGCCGCGGATCGGCGGGCTGCCGGAGGCCCCCTCAGCCGGGCCCGGACATGCTCGCCCATCTGCTCTGCCAGGTACTGCAGTGTCGTCGAGACGGTCTTGCTCACGATCTTGGTGTTCGTCGGTGTCAACCTGGTGAACGGGGACGGCGGCCTTAGGTACTACGAGCTCGGGCTGGCGTGAGAACCTTGGACGCTGCGACGATCAGGCTGGCCGGCGCCCTGTCAGGTCCACGAGCGAAGTGCGGCGAGCCGTTGGATGCGCCCCACGATGTCCTGGTGGACGGCATCAATCGACTGGGTACCGTCGACGGTGAACATCCATTCTCGGCCTGCGTAGTACCCGAGCAAGGGCACCGTCTTTTCCATGTACACCTGCAAACGGTGCTCTATCACAGCTCGGGTGTCGTCTGAGCCTCGGCCGCGGGCAAGCAGCCGGCGCACCAGCTCCTCGCGGGGGACCTCAAGGTGGATCGCGGCCTGCACCTCGGCCCCGAGCGGTTGGACCACGGCGTAGGCGGCCTCCGCCTGTTCGACGGTGCGCGGGAATCCGTCGAGGACATAACCGGCTGCCGCGGCCACGACGGGTTTGCGGAGAATGTCCATGACGAGGCTGTCGGGCACCAAGTCGCCGTTGGCGACATACGACTTGACCCGCCGTCCGAGCGACGTCTGGTCCCTGACGTGCCTGCGCAACAGGTCGCCGCTGGAGATATGCGCGATGCCGTACCGCCCGGCGAGCCGCTCGGCCTGTGTTCCCTTGCCGGAGCCTGGAGCACCGATCAGCAGAAGTCGCATCTGATCACTCGCTCCTCCGGTCAACGGCGATGGCGCCTTCCCCGATGTCGAAGTCGGGCAAACTGGACTCGCGACGCCGCACCTCTCTTTCCACTACATTCCCACCGCTACCGCCGTAGAACATGTGCTTGGCGGGAAAGAATCAAGCCGCCGCCGGACCCGGCAGGCGGGGGGCAGCCTCTTCAGGGGCGCCCGTGGTGCCACTGAGGCTTTCGCTTGTCGAGAAAAGCCCGCATTCCCTCTCGCGCCTCAGGTAGCTGACTTGTCGCGGCCATCACCTCGACCGCGTAGGCGTACGCCTTCGGCTGGTCGAGGTCTATCTGGGCGTAGAGCGCCTGTTTGCCAATGCCTTTACTCTCCGCGGAGCCCCGCGTGACGCGCTCAAGGAGGTCCTGCACCCCGGAGTCGAGTTGCCCAGCCGGGACCACGCGGTTGACCAGTCCCCAGTCGAGCGCGGTTCGGGCGTCGATTACGTCGCCCGACAGGGCCATCTCCGTCGCCCGTTTCCTGCCGACGTTCCTGGCGATCGCCACCATCGGGGTGTGGCAGAACCAGCCGCCCCTGCCGCCGGGAGCGGCGAAGCCTGCGTTCTCACTTGCGACGGCGAGGTCGGCGCTTGCGACCAGCTGGCAGCCGGCCGCCGTGGCGAGCCCATGCACCCGCGCCACCACCGGCTGTGGCACCTGCTGGATGAGCGTCATCAGGTCGGTGCATGTGGCAAGCAACGAGCGAACCGCCGACAGGTCGGCATCGGCGACATCGGCGAAATCGTGGCCGGCGCTGAACACCGGGCCGTTGCCGGCCAGGACGATGCCCAGGGCATCACTGTCCCCGATGTCACGGAACGCTGCGATCAGCTCGCGCATGTGCTGCAGCGACAGGGCGTTGCGCCGCAGCGGCCTGTTCATCGTGACAGTGGCGAACTCGCCCGACCGCTCGACCAGGATGTGCTGGAATCCCATAGCGGCCTCCTCATATCGCAGCCTACGCCGGCGCCTGAACCGTGGCCCCGCGTGGAATCACCAGTCGCGCCCGTCAGCCAGCCGCCGGCTGCCAACGGCGCCGGCTTCCGGGCCGGACTCGTCGGCGCCGGCGCCCCGGAGTGCCGCATCGATCTGCTGCGTCACCGGGCGTGCATCCTGCTCGTCCAGGTACACCTGGGCGGTGCGGGCAAGGAATTCAGAGCGGCTCATGCCGAGTTCCCTGGCTCGCCTGGGGACCGCTCGAAGATCGCTTGGGGTAGTAAGATCGCCGTCTTCAACATGTGCAGTACGACCGGGTATTACCGCCATAAGTTGTGACGCAGGGGGGTGATCGCGGTCAGTCAGCTGCTGACGCGTCGAGGATGACGACTTCGGTGGCCCGGTCGTATGCCCGGGAGGGCTGCCCGCAGAGGATGTAATCGGCTCGCGCCGGCGCGCCGTCGCGGCCAAAGAAGTCGTCCTCAAGCGCCATCCACTCCAGCCAAAGTGATCGGCGATGCTCGCCCTCCCTGGCGATCCCGCGCCGCAACCGCTCGCTGGGTGGAGTCTCAACCCACAAGGACATGGTCAGGTCGGCGGCGATGGCCTGGCGGGACGAGGTCACGCCCTCGACGATTATCACGTGGGCGGTGGCGACCTCGGCCCAGCCGTTCAGACCGCGGCCCAGCGGGTCATTAGCCCAGTCGCGGACCCGAAACCGGGCGGGGGAGCCGGCCAGCAGGGGACGCAGCGCCTCGCGTTCCAGCCGGGGCCACCAGCCTTCGATATCCCGCCAGTACAGGAAATCGTCCACCCTGATCACCGGCATGCCGCCGCATGCTGCGGCGAGCGCTCGTGCCACTGTTGACTTTCCTGCGCCGGCCCGGCCGTCCACCGCGACCAGTCGGACGGCCCGCAACCGAGGTGCCGCCAGGATCTCGCTCGCCAGCGAGGACAGGCTGCGCACGGACTCTCGCATGCCGACCATCATGCCGGCCATCTTCTCGCTTGCCCTCGCTTGCCCGCCATCTTCTTGCCTGCCGGCCATCTTCCTTCTTGCCTGCCGGCCATCTTCTTGCCTGCCGGCCATCCTCTTGCCTGCCGGCCATCCTCTTGCCTGCATGGGTGCGGCACGTCGCCGTCGCGTGTTGAGGTACCTGGCAATGCTGCCCCGGCCGTAGTGTCTGAAAGGGCGAGACGTCGATCGGGGAGGCATGAAGCAGGTTTCCTGGACCGCCGCCGGCGGGCTAGCAGCGTGGGCGGTTGTCCGGCTGGCGGGCGCCGATCGATTCCGCAGCCTCGAGGCTGCCGCGGTGCCCGCGCTTTCTTTCACGCCACACGTCGCGGCGGCCGCGCTGGCCGGTTCGCTGCCGTTGCGGCGCAAGGGCGTGGCATCGGCCACCGCCCTTGCCGGTGTGACGCTGGCCGCGGTGGTATTTCCGCGTGCGATCAAGCGCCCGCAGCCGCGGGCTCGCGGGCCGGTGCTTCGCGTTCTCACCGCGAACCTGCTGGCCGGGCGGGCATCGGCGGAGACGGTCGTCGGCCTCGTGCGGCGGAAGGACGTCGATGTGCTCTTCCTCCAGGAACTCACCGACGCCGCGGTCACTCAGCTGAAGCAGGCAGGGCTGAGCGATCTGTTGCCGCACGAGGCGACCGACACGAGTGGCTGCGGTTCGCGTGGTTCTGGCATCTATGCGAGGCTGCGGCTGACCAGCGGACTGCCCCTGACAGATATCTCAGTGGCCCAGCCCACAGCCCGGCTTGAGCTGCCTGCCGGGCAAGGCGTGGATCTGGTCTGTGTCCATCCGTCCCCGCCTGCCCCGTCGCCGTCCGCCGTGCTGCGGTCATCGCGGCGGCGGGTGGCGAGATGGCGGGCGGAGCTAGCTGTCCTGCCGCCTGCCGCCGATCCGCCGCGGGTGCTGGCAGGGGACTTCAACGCAACAGTCGATCATGCGCAGTTCCGGCGGCTGCTGCGGCTCGGCCACGCCGACGCGGCCTGCCAGACGGGCAACGGGCTGGTGCCGACGTGGGGGCCGTGGGGGAGGCCCGCGATCCTCACGATCGATCACGTCCTGGTGGATTCACGATGTGCCGTGCTCGCGACGTCGGTGCACCCGCTGCCTGGCAGTGACCATCGTGCGGTCTATGCGGAGTTCCGCCTGCCCGCCTGACCAGCTGGATGCGCCGGTATTGGCACTTCCAGCTCATTGAGGCGGCTGGCTGTTCGGGCTCTCGCTGATCCTCATCGCCGCGACCGTCTGGCCGGTCCGCCGCCGCGCAGCAGTACCAGTGCGCGCAGCAGTACCAGTGATGGAAAACGCGCGCACCGGCCCATGACTTCTTGATCGTGGTACCTAACCCGTCACATGCGCGGGCAAGGTACCATGATCATGGAAACGGCATGGGCGCGTACCCGCTTGTGGTTCGGGCGCGGCAGCCGTTTAGCATCTAGCTTGGGTTCTTGTTTCGTCGGCCGAGGTCAGGCGCGAAGGAGGGCTAACTTGGGCGCCCTTGACTGGATCGAGTCGTGGCCGGTCTACCGCCAGCTGACCGGGGCGGACAAAACCGGGCGCGGCGCTGCCGCCAAGAGCCGGCGCACGCGCAACCTCACGCCGCGGGTCGCGGTGGCCGACAAGGTCGTGAAGTCCATCTGCCCATACTGCGCCGTTGGCTGCGGCCAGGACATCTACGTGCGCGACGGCCAGGTTACCCAGATCGAGGGAGATCCGGACTCGCCAGTCAGCCGGGGCAGGCTGTGCCCGAAGGGATCGGCGAGCCTGCAGCTTACGACCGGGGCCGCACGTCAGTATGAGGTTCTGTACCGGCGGAAGTTCGGGACCGAGTGGGAGCATCTGGATCTCGACACCGCGATGGACATGATCGCCGACAGGGTGATCATCGCGCGGCGGGCTGGCTGGCAGTGGGAGCACGAGGGCTCGCGGGTCCGCCGTACCCTCGGTTTCGCCAGCCTGGGCGGTGCGACCCTGGACAACGAAGAGAACTACCTGATCAAGAAGTTGTTCACCGCGCTCGGCGCGATCCAGATAGAGAATCAGGCGCGGATTTGACACTCCTCCACCGTCCCCGGTCTGGGGACCAGTTTCGGTCGTGGCGGAGCGACGACGTTCCAGCAGGACCTGCAGAACTCTGACTGCATCCTGATCGAGGGATCCAACATGGCCGAGTGCCATCCGGTCGGCTTCCAGTGGGTGATGGAGGCCAAGGCTCGCGGCGCCAAGCTGATCCACGTTGATCCACGGTTCACCAGGACGAGCGCGGTCGCCGACGAATACGTGCCGCTCAGGGCGGGCAGTGACATCACCTTCGTCGGCGGGCTCATCAACTATGTGCTCCAGAACGAGAAGTACTTCCGTGATTACGTGATGTCCTACACGAACGCGCCGACAATCCTGACCGAGGATTTCGCTGACTCCGAAGACCTGGACGGACTGTTTTCCGGCTTCGACCGCAAGCAGCGCACCTACGACTTCCGCGCCTGGCGTTACCAGGGACGAGAGGTTGCGCCCGCCAGCGGCAGGCGGGGCAGACTGGCGGCCGCCGATGGCGGCGGGCTGGGTCAGGTTCGCCGGGCGGCACGCGGCGAGGCGCACGGCTCCGGCGGCGCGGCGGCCCACCCGGATCCGGACACCGACGAGACACTCCAGCATCCACGATGCGTGTTCCAGGTACTCAAGCGCCACTTCGCCCGCTACACGCCGGACATGGTCGAGCAGGTCTGCGGGGTGCCGCAGGACCTGTTCGCCAAGGTGTGCGAGCTCGTCACGGCCAACTCGGGCCGCGACCGCACCACGGCGTTCGTCTACAGTCTCGGCTGGACCCAGCACACCGTCGGCGTCCAGTACATCCGCACCGCTGCGATCTTGCAGGCACTGCTCGGCAACATGGGCCGCCCGGGCGGCGGCATCCTCGCCCTGCGCGGGCACGCATCCATCCAGGGCTCGACCGATATTCCCACTCTGTTCGATCTGCTGCCCGGTTACCTGCCGATGCCCCATGTGCACGGGAACTCCGACCTCGACACCTACGCCCAGGAGGAATCCACGGACAAGGGCTTCTGGGCCAACACCAAGACATACATGGTCAGCCTGCTCAAAGCGTGGTGGGGCGAAAGCGCGACCGCCGAGCGCGACTTCTGTTACGACTACCTGCCGCGGTTGACCGGAAGCCACAGCACCTACGAGACCGTGATGGCGCAGCTTGACGGCACCTGCAAGGGCTACTTCCTCTTCGGCCAGAACCCGGCGGTCGGCTCCGCCAACGCAAGGATGCAGCGGCTCGGCATGGCGAACCTGGACTGGCTTGTCGTGCGGGACATGGTCCTGATCGAGAGCGCCACATGGTGGAAGCGTGGTCCGGAGATCGAGACCGGCGAGATGCGCACCGAGGACATCGCCACCGAGGTCTTCTTCCTTCCGGCCGCCGCACATACGGAAAAGGCCGGCAGCTTCACCAACACGCAGCGCATGCTGCAGTGGCACCATCAGGCCGTCGAGCCCGCGGGTGACGCCCGCAGCGATCTGTGGTTCACCTATCACCTCGGGCGCAGGATCCGGGCGAAGCTTGCCGGTTCCGCCGACGAGATCGACCGGCCGGTCCTCGACCTCACCTGGGACTACCCGACCGAAGGGCCACTGGCCGAGCCCGAAGCCGACGCGGTGCTCGCCGAGGTGAACGGCTGGGACTCCGCCGGCAAGCCGCTGTCTTCCTTCACGCAGCTGGCCGACGACGGATCGACGTCGTGCGGCTGTTGGATATACTGCGGAGTCCACGCCGACGGGGTCAACCAGGCGGCGCGCCGCACGCCTGGCCAGCAGCAGAGCTGGGTGGCGCCGGAATGGGGCTGGGCGTGGCCCGCCAACAGGCGGGTGCTCTACAACCGCGCGTCCGCTGACCCAGAGGGCAAGCCGTGGAGCAAGCGCAAGGAACTCGTCTGGTGGGACGAGAGCAGCGGCAAATGGGCGGGGCACGACGTGCCGGACTTCGTCGGCGACCGGCCACCGTCCTACCGTCCACCCGAGGACGCCACCGGCGTGGACGCGATCTCAGGCATCGACCCCTTCATCATGCAGGCCGACGGCAAGGCATGGCTGTTCGCGCCGGCCGGACTGGTCGACGGCCCGCTGCCGGTGCATTACGAGCCCCAGGAATCGCCGGTGCCTAACCTCCTCTACGGCCAGCAGCACAATCCCGTCCGCGAGCTCATCCACCACAGGGAGAACAGGTTCCAGCCGAGCGGTGCCGAGCCAGGGTCCGAGGTGTTCCCCTACGTAACCACCACCTACCGGCTCACCGAGCACCACACCGCGGGCGGGATGTCGCGCCATCTGCCCTACCTGTCAGAGCTGCAGCCGGAGTTCTTCTGTGAGGTGTCGCCTGAGCTGGCCGCGGAGCGAGGGCTTGAGCATCTCGGCTGGGCGACGATCATCACGGCTCGCAACGCCATCGAGGCCCGGGTACTCGTCACCGAGCGGATGCGGCCGCTGACCGTGCAGGGGCGCCGGCTGCATCAGGTCGGGCTGCCCTGGCACTGGGGGCCCGAGGGATACACCACGGGGGACGCGGCCAACGAACTGTCGCACCTGTCGCTTGACCCGAACGTGCATATCCAGGAAGTCAAGGCCCTCGCCTGCGATGTACAGCCCGGGCGCAGGCCACGCGGACATGACCTGCGTGAGCTTGTGGTGCGATATCAGGTACGAGCCGGGATCACCGACGAAACCGGGAGGCAGGTGTGAGCGTGGACGCAGCCGGCCTGACCGGGGTGATCCGGGCGGAACCGGCCGGTGCTGTGGATCCCGCGGCACTCGCCGGATACGCCGAACATCCGCCGCGGATGGGCTTTTTCACCGACACGTCGGTGTGCATCGGCTGCAAGGCATGCGAGGTGGCCTGCAAGGAGTGGAATGCCGTTCCCGAGGATGGCCTGCTGCTCACCGGGATGTCCTACGACAACACCCAAGGGCTCGGCGCGTCCACGTGGCGGCATGTGGCCTTTATCGAGCAGCCGGGTAGCGCGGGGGAGCCCGGCGCCACCGGGCGCGGCGACGCTGGCGACCTGCGCTGGCTGATGTCCAGTGACGTATGCAAGCACTGCACAGAGGCGGCCTGCCTGGATGTGTGCCCGACCGGGGCGCTGATCCGCACCGAGTTCGGCACGGTGGTCGTCCAAGAGGATGTCTGCAACGGATGCGGCTACTGCGTCTCGGCCTGCCCGTACGGCGTGATCGACAAGCGGCGTGACGACGGCAGAGCATGGAAGTGCACGCTCTGCTACGACAGGCTCGGCTCGGGCCTCGAACCTGCCTGTGCCAAGGCCTGCCCCACCGACTCCATCCAGTTCGGCCCGGTGGACGAGTTGCGCGAGCGCGCCGCCCTGCGTGTCACCGAACTGCACAATGCCGGCACGCCGCAGGCGCGCCTTTACGGCGCAGACCCGGCGGACGGCATCGGCGGAGCCGGTGCGTTCTTCCTGCTGCTCGACGAGCCAGAGACATACGGGCTGCCACCCGACCCGGTTGTCACCACAAGGGATCTGCCCCGTATCTGGCGCCATGTCGGCCTCGCGGCCGCGATGCTCGCGGCCGGCGGGGTCGCCGCATGTTTCGGCGGCAGGGCATGAGGGTGTTTCGGCGGCAGGGCATGAGGGGGCCCTGGTGAAAAGGCGTGGCGAGCAGTCGATGGTCCCGAAGGCCGAGTTCACCTCCTACTACGGCCGCCCGGTGGTCAAGGAACCGGTGTGGCAGGCCCCGGAGGTTCCCGGCTACTTGTTCCTCGGCGGCCTGGCCGGTGCGTCGTCCGTGCTCGCCGCGGGCGCGCAGGTGCGCGCCTGCCCCGACCTGGCCCGCGGGGCGAAGGTGGGAGCTGTGGCCGCGATCAGCCTGTCGGCGGCTGCCCTGATAGCCGACCTGGGCCGTCCGGAGAGATTTCTGAACATGCTCCGGGTGTTCAAGCCAACCTCGCCGATGAGCGTGGGCTCGTGGCTGCTCGCAGCCTACGGGCCCGCGGCAGGCGCGGCCGCGATGTCCGCCGTGACGGGCATACTGCCCGCTGCGGGCACGGCCGCGACCGCCGCCGCCGCCGCGCTCGGCTGCGGCGTGTCCACTTACACCGCGGCCCTGATCTGCGACACCGCGGTCCCCGCCTGGCATAACGGCTACCGCGAGATGCCGTATCTGTTCGCCGGATCTGCCGCGAGCGCGGCGGGTGGCCTGGGCCTGCTGGCCGCGCCGTGCGCGCAGGCGGGGCCCGCGCGCAGGCTCGCGGTGCTCGGCGCCGCGGCCGAGATCACCTCCGCGCAGCTTCTGACCAGGCGGATCGGCATGACGGCCGAGCCCTACCGGACAGGAACGGCCGGTCTCATGTTCCACGCAAGCGAGGTGGCGACTGCCTGCGCTCTGGGCGTGGCATTCATCGGCCGGCGTCACCGCGCGGCCACGGCGCTGGCAGGGGCAACCTTGCTCGCGGCCTCCGCCACGACCCGGTTGGCGATTTTCGGTGCGGGGCGGGTCTCCGCACGCGACCCGAAGTACACGATCGTGCCGCAGCGCGAGCGCCGCACGCAGCGGTCCGCCGCGCAGGCGGACGTCCACAGCGCTCGGCAATAACTAGGCTAGGCGGCAATAACTAGGCTAGGCGGCAATAACTAGACGGCAATAACTAGACGGCAATAACTAGACGGCAATAACCAGGCGGCGAGCCGGTAACGGTTACCGTGGACCTTGTTCTCGCTGCCTCTGTTCACTATGGCACGGCCAGTGTTCCGCAAGTATCGCCCTATTCGATCAAGTCCTATATAGTTGTTTATTACCCAATTTCGGAGTGTGTCGCGCTGCGTAGCGTCACGCCATTGTCTGTGTTCCCGCTAATCAAGTTAGATGGTTTTCGAGTGGATATTTGTTTCGCCAATACTATTGCTGTGCGCCGTGCCACCGACCCCGCCACCGACCAGAACCCCGCCCTCATTGTTGCCCAAAGCTCATTGTTGCCAAAAGCTCATTGTTGCCCAAAGCTCATTGTTGCCCAAAGCTCAAAGGTCATTGTTGCCCAGAGCTCACAGGCCACCGGGTTTCGTTCCTATGAAGCTGCTGAAGACCCAGTTGGCATGCGCGTTCCCTACTATTTCGAGCCCTTAGCACAAGTTGCCCGAAAATGTATCCTGTGGGATCACCGAGCGCCTGGATCCGCCGATCACGTTGCCATGCGCGGTATCGTCGATCAGAACGCCATCGCCACCATTGGGCAATGCCGCGCTGCCGTTGGTCGTCAGGCCGACAATGTCGGGGTCGATAATTACCCCAGAACTATGCGGGCGATCCACCAGAGCAGTTCGCTGTGGCTCGCCGTCGTGCTGCTCGCGGGCGCGACTGCTGCGGATCTCGTCTCGGCCGTGTACAGGCAAACGATCCTGCAGCTGAACGCGCCTGACCAGATGCGCGCCGTATGCAGCGGTTGGCGGCGGGCTACCCTGCAGCGATGACCGACCTTCGAGACTTCGCCGCACTCGTCCCCGGTGATCACGGTCTCTGTGTGGTTTCCACGCTACGCAAGGACGAGACCATCCAGTCGTCCGTCGTGAACGCGGGCGTGCTCGTCCACCCGCTCACCGGACGCTCCGTCGCGGGCCTTGTCGCTAGGGGCGGCGCGAGAAAGCTCGTCAACCTGCGTGCGCGCCCGCGCGCCACGCTCGTGGTCAGGGCCGGCTGGCAGTGGGTAGCCGTGGAGGGAGCTGTCGAACTGGCCGGCCCCGACGATCCGCTGCCAGGCGTGGATGCCGAGCGGCTGCGGCTGCTGTTGCGGGAGATCTTCACCGCGGCGGGCGGTAGCCACGACGACTGGGATACGTACGACGCGGTGATGGCCGCTGAACGCCGTACCGCGGTGCTCGTGACGCCCGATCGCGTCTACTCGAACAGTTCTTGATTCCGGCCGCTCTTGACTCCGGCCGCTCTTGACTCCGGCCGCTCTTGACTCCGGCCGCGCATCGCCGTGCCGTGCTGCGCTCGTGGCGCCAACCTGCCGCCCAGCCATCCTGCGCCGCCTAGCCACGACCGTGCTCAGTTCCAGCGCACGTACAACTCAGCCGGCTTACGGAACACCAGCCCGCTGGGCGCGCTCGGCTTCCCGGGGTCAATGCGCAGGCCAGGCAGTTGGTCAAGGAGCCCGCGGACCGCTGCCTGGGTCTCCAGCCTGGCAACGTGGGCGCCGAAGCAGAAATGCGGGCCGCGCGCGAAGGCCAGGTGTGGGCGGAGGTTGTCGCGGCGGACGTCGAACCGGTCCGGGTCGGGGAAGACCCCAGGATCGCGATTCGCGCCCGCGATCGATATCCGGACCAGGTCGCCGCGTGCGATCGGCGCACCCGCGAGCCGCACGCCTTTCGTCGCATAGCGGTCGATCACTGCGGCGGCTGGCTCAAGCCGGACCGACTCCTCGATCGCGTTAGGCAGCAGGCCAGGATCCGCGCGAACCAATGTCAGCTGGGCGGGATGGCCGAGCAGATGGGCCACCGCATTGGTGATCATCGCTTCTGTGGTGTCGATACCACCGAACATCAGGACCGCCGCGTTCGACACCACCTCCGCCGTCGTCAGCCCGCCGCCGCCGGCGCCTGCTTCCGCGGCAGCCAGGAGCGAGGAGGCAGGTCCGCGGCGCAAGGTCGCCTCGACGCTCATCCTGAGCATGCCGAATGCCGCGGCGGCCGCCTCCGGTGCCTCGCGGCCGGCCGTGATCTCGGAAATCGCCTCAACGAACGAGTGGTACCAGGATCGGATGACGGCAGCGTCGGCGTCTTGGAGACCGAGTGCCGCCGCGACCACGGCCACCGACAGGGGCCCCGCGATCGCCTGCCTGAGCTCAGCGGCACCGGCCGGCGCCACGGCGGTGATCAAGCGGTCCGCTTCGGTGGTCACCAACGTGGCGAAGCGCGAGCGCACGTCTGCTGGGCGGAAGGACCGGGCGAACGGCTCGCGGTGCCGGGTATGCGCCATGCCGTCGAGCGAGAGCATGCTCGGGCCGATGACCTGCGCCGTAGAGAAGCGCGGATCATCGACAGTGAAGGTCGCGGCGTCGCGCATCACGTGCTGGGCGATATCGTGCCGTGTCACCAGCCACCCGCCGAGTGCGGGCAGCCATGAGACAGGCTCGCGGGCACGCAGCCGTGCGAGCAGCGAATGCGGGTCCGCTTCGAGTTCGGCAACCGTCGCGGCCGCGCCGACCGGGTAGGAGGTACTAACCGGACTAGCTAGCCGGTGGCGGGCGTCGCTCACCTACGGGAGTGTATTTGCCCTTCGCCGAGCTTCCTGCCGGGAAGGACAGGCCTGGCGACGTCGGTCCGGTCGCCGTCAGGTCGCGCCAGTTCCTGCTCGCGATCCGTAATAGCCCTCCCTAACGGCTCACGCTGGGTGACACGACCGTGACGCCGCCGCGCCGTCTGGGCGCAAACCCGCACGCGTTACTGCGTGCGGATCGCTAACATCGATGCTGCGGGCCGTGTGTGATCAACCCACCAGCAGCGATCCAAGGAGCATCCGTGTCTACCGTGCCGCAGTTGCGCATCGCCCTCGCCGGAAGCGAGCACGTAGTGGCGCCCGGCACGACCGCCGGCGCGGCCATCGCCTCCGTCATCACGACAGCTCCAGCGGAGGGCCTGGGAGGGGGCACGGTAGGAGGCGCGGCCGAGGTGTCATCGGCGTCGGCGGTGCGAGGGACTCCCGGGGCCGCCGTGATCGCCGCGAGGATCAACGGTCAGCTGCGCGACCTCGCCTGGCCGCTAGCGGACGGTGACACCATAGAGCCGGTAGAGATCGACAGCGCTGACGGCAGAGCCATCATGCGGCACTCCGCCGCGCATGTCATGGCGCAGGCAGTGCAAGAACTGTTTCCTGAGGCGAAGCTCGGTATCGGGCCGCCGATCGAGAACGGCTTTTACTATGACTTCGACGTGAACCGGCCGTTCACCCCGGACGATCTGGAGGTGATCGAACGCCGGATGCGGCAGATCATCAAGCAGGGCCAGCTTTTCTCCCGCCGCGTAGTCAGCGATGACGAGGCGCGCAAGGAACTGGCGGGCGAGCCGTACAAGCTGGAGCTGATCGGCCTCAAGGGCAGTGCCGCGGCAAAGGGCAGTGCCGCAGCAAAGGGCAGTGCCGCAGGAAGCGGTGCTGGCGGTGCTCAGGGCGCCGACAGCGCACCGGAGGAGGCCTTCGTCGAGGTTGACAGCGCCCCCGGCAGCGAGTTGACGATCTACGACAACCTCGATGCCGCCACCCTTGACGTGCGCTGGCGGGATCTGTGCCGCGGACCTCACCTGCCGAGCACGCGGCACATTCCCGCGCTCAAGGTGATGCGCAGCGGCGGCGCATACTGGCGCGGCAGTGAGAAGAACCCGCAGCTGCAGCGGGTCTACGGGACGGCATGGGAGTCAAAGGACGCGCTCGCCGAGTACCTCAAGCTGCTCGCCGAAGCGGAGCGGCGTGACCACAGGCGCATAGGCGCGGAACTGGACCTGTTCTCTTTCCCGTCGGAGATCGGCGGCGGCCTGCCCGTCTTTCATCCCAAAGGCGGCGTGATCCGCAAAGTCATGGAGGACTACTCGCGCCAGCGCCACGCCGAGGCCGGCTACGAGTTCGTCAATACTCCACATATCGCTAAGTCGACATTGTTCGAGATATCCGGGCACCTCGGGTGGTACGCGGACGCGATGTACCCGCCGATGGAAATGGAAGGCGCCAACTACTACCCGAAGCCGATGAACTGCCCCTTCCACATTCTGATTTACCGTTCGCGTGGGAGGTCCTACCGTGAGCTTCCGCTGCGGCTTTTCGAGTTCGGCACCGTGTACAGGTTCGAGAAGTCGGGCGTGCTGCACGGCCTGACCAGAGTTCGCGGCCTCACCCAGGACGATGCGCACATTTTCTGCACCTGGGAGCAGATGCCAGGCGAATTGACGTCGCTGCTGCGATTCGTGGTCGATCTGCTCCGCGACTTCGGGCTTACCGAGTTCGAGGCCGAGCTTTCCACCCGTCCGGACAAGTTCGTCGGCGAGCCTGAACAGTGGGATGATGCCGAGGCCGCCCTCAGGCAGGCGCTTGATGCTTCCGGGCTGCCCTACGTTATTTCCGAGGGAGAGGGCGCGTTCTACGCCCCCAAGATCGACGTGCACGTGCGCGACGCCATTGGCCGCCGCTGGCAGCTTTCCACGCTCCAGGTCGACCTGCAGTTTCCTACCCGCTTCGAGCTTGAGTACCAGGCCGCCGACGGCACCAGGCCCCGCCCGGCCATGATCCATCGAGCGCTCTTGGGTTCGGTGGAACGGTTCTTCGGCATTCTGCTCGAGCACTACGCGGGCGCGCTCCCGCCGTGGCTCTCGCCGGTGCAGGTGGCGGGGATCCCGATCGCGGAAACCCACATCTCGTACCTGTCAGGCGTCGCAGCGGCGCTGCGCGAGCGGGGTATCCGCGTCGAGGTGGACGACAGCGACGACCGGATGCAGAAGAAGATCCGCAACGCGCAGCGGCAGAAGGTACCGTTCATGCTGCTCGCCGGGGACGCAGACGTCGCCGCTGGTGCGGTGTCGTTCAGGTACCGCGATGGATCACAGCGAAACGGCGTCCCGGTGACCGAGGCCATCGAGGAAATCGTCCAAGCCGTAGCGGACCGCATCCAGGTCTGACTCGCACCCAGGCAGGTCTGACGCCCAGCCGCCCAGCCGGGTCTGGCGCCCAGCCGGGTCTGGCGCCCAGCCGGGTCTGGCGCCCAGCCGGGTCTGGCGCCCAGCCGGGTCTGGCGCCCAGCCGGGTTCTTTCCTCATCGCCAGGCTCTCCGCAGGATTGGTCCTCTGGCCCTACCGGGAGTGGGCTCCCGGCCCTTATAGGGGAAGGACGGCGCGCCGCCGTCCGGCGGGCGTCCATCGTTGGAGGGGCGAGGTAACCATGCTGCAAGAGGAAGCCCGCGAGTACCACGCGACCGGGCGACCGGGGAAGATCGCGGTGGCGATCACCAAGCCGTGCGCGACCCAGCACGACCTAGCCTTGGCCTACACCCCGGGCGTGGCCGTCCCGGTTCGAGACATCGAGCGGGACCCACTTGAGGCGTTCCGCTACACCGCCCGCGGGAACCTGGTGGCCGTGGTAACCAACGGCACCGCCGTCCTCGGCCTGGGCAACGTCGGACCGCTCGCCGGCAAGCCGGTGATGGAGGGCAAGGCGCTTCTGTTCAAGCGGTTCGCCGATGTCGATGTGTTCGACATCGAGCTCGACGCCGCCGAGCCGGACGACGTCGTGCGGATCGTCAAAGCACTCGAACCGACCTTCGGCGGCATCAACCTCGAAGACATCAGCGCGCCGCACTGCTTCGAGATCGAGGAGCGGCTTTCCGCCGCGATGGCCATCCCGGTGTTCCACGACGACCAGCACGGGACGGCGATCATCACCGGCGCCGCGTTGCTCACCGCGCTGGAACTCGCGAACAAGGACATCGGCGAGGTCCGGATGGCGGTCAGCGGCGCCGGGGCAGCGGCGATCTCCTGTTGCGATTTCTTCGTCACCCTGGGTATGCGGCGCGAGAACATTGTGATCGTCGATACCAAGGGCGTTGTCTACCGCGGCCGCACCGAGGGGATGAACGCGTACAAAGCGCGCTTCGCCACCGACCACCCGGCCCGCACTCTCGCCGAGGCCATGGTCGGAGCCGACGTCTTTCTCGGGGTGTCGATCGCCGGCACGGTGACGAAGGACATGGTCGTGTCGATGGCCGACACGCCGATCGTCTTCGCGCTGGCCAACCCCGATCCCGAGATCAGCTACCCCGAGGCCCGAGCGGCCCGCGACGACGTGCTGATGGCGACCGGACGGTCCGACTACCCGAACCAGGTCAACAACGTGCTCGGCTTTCCGTTCATCTTCCGCGGTGCGCTCGATGTGCGAGCGCGGGCGATCGATGAAGGCATGATGATCGCCGCCGCGGAGGCACTCGCCGACCTGACGAAGGAAGACGTGCCTGACTCGGTGCTGCGCGCGTACGGCGTCGACCGCCTGGCGTTCGGCCCCGAGTACCTCATCCCCAAGCCGCTCGACCCACGGGTGCCGCTTCGCGTTGCTCCGGCGGTGGCCGCAGCCGCGATGGCGTCGGGCGTCGCGCGCAACCCTCTCGACCTCGCCACCTACACCGAGCAGCTGGCGAACCGGCTGACCCGGGGCCGGGAGGTCATGAGCGTCGTGACCCACAAGGCGCAGACCGCGCCCAAGCGCGTGGTGTTCTCCGAGGGCGAAGAGCGTAAGATCATCCTCGCGGCAGCCAGGATCCAGCGGGAACACATCGGAGTGCCGATCCTGGTTGGGCGCGAACACGTTATCCACTCAACGATGAACGAGCTGGGGGTCACCGCCCCGATCGACATCGTCGACCCGGCGGCATCCGAGCGGGTCGACGCCTATGCCGCGGCGCTGTATGCGAAGCGGCAACGGAAGGGAATCACGCTGCGCGAGGCATCGGCGTTGCTCAGTCAGCCGAACTACTTCGGCGCCATGATGGTGCAGGCAGGTGACGCCGACGCCTTCGTCGCCGGCCTGACCTACCACTACCCCGACGTCATCCGGCCGGCGCTAGAGGTGATCGGGCCCGCGCCCGACGTTGCGCGGGTGGCCGGGATTTATGTGATGATCACCGACGACGGGCGTGCCGTCGTCCTCACCGACCCGACGGTGAACTTCGATCCCACGGCCGATGAGCTGGCCGACATCGCCGTCATGGCCGCGGAGCGGGCACGCAGCTTCGGGCTCGAACCACGGGTGGCGCTGCTGTCCTTCTCTAACTTCGGCTCCACCAGCCACCCTCGTTCGGCAAAGATGGCCGCCGCCACGAAACTGGTGAAGTCGCGGTATCCCGAGTTGATGGTCGACGGCGAAATGATGGCGGACGTCGCGCTGTCGCCCGCGCTCCGTGCGGACGACTACTCGTTCTCGGACCTGGTGGGTGAGGCCAACGTGCTGGTCTTCCCGAGCCTCGAAGCGGCGAACGTGGCGTACAAGCTGCTGCAACACCTTGGCGGAGCCGTTGCGATCGGGCCGATCCTGGTCGGCATGAACAAGCCGGTGCACGTGCTGAGCCGTGGCGCCGAGGTGACCGACATCGCCAACATGGCCGCGATCGCGGTCATCGACGCCCAGGACGCCGCCCAGCCAGCCGCCAAGCGGGATTGAGCTCGTCCGTATCGAGGTCACGTCCGGGAATATCACTCGCGCAGACGGAGGTGATCCGCGCGGCCGCGCCAGCACCGAGCAGCCACTTGCGTCGTGCATCGCGACTTCGCGGTCCCAGCTCCTTCATGATCGCACCATTTTAACCTGGTGGTGTTGCGCCTTAAGGGCCGCCGCGGACGCGGCCAGGGGGTCGCCCTCCGAATCCCCGGACCCGCCCCGACCCGCCCAGGGCGTTTCTGCAGGTGAGGGTCTCCGTCCGACCCCGTCAGACCGGGCCAGACACCAGATTCGTGCCGGGGGTCACGTGGCCCGGGTACCACACGGTAGTAATGCGGGGGCAGTGCGCTAGTCATGAGCGGGGCAGGGGAGGCCGCTACCGAACGCTGGCAGCCGGGTGGACCCGTGAGGCGCTCCGCGGCGCCCCTATGCTGCATGCATGTTGCGTCCTGGAAGCTGGTCCAGGCCTGCGGGTGAAAGTCCCGTCCGGGTAGGCACCGGAGCGCCCGGTAGCAGGCCCGGTTCGTGGTTGAGAGGCGGCGGGCCAAGCGGGGTGTCGAAAACCTCCTTGGGGGGAGCGAGCACGCGGGCCGTAGCATCAAGCGAACCTTGCAGCCTCGTCAAAGTCACAATGGGAGAGCCGAGCCGCTCATGTCACGGCGAAGGCCACGTCCGTCGGGTCTTGTTCCGGTTTTGGCCTGGCGGGTCCTCCCGGGGTACGGGGGGTGGCACGTGTGCATGGTCTGGGCCGGAACAGCAGAGACCCGTCTGCCTGGCCTGCGTCGGGTAAAGGCCGCTGGTACAAGCCGATGGTGAAGTCCAGCGGAGGGCAGCGGGAGTCCGAGGGGGTCGTCGATCTCGGTGCGGATCAGCGACGGGTCGGTGAGCAGGCTGGTGATGTGGTCCCACACGACCTGGTCGAGGTAGTCCGCCGGTAAGCCGTATGCGGGAAAGCCGCACGTACGGACACTTGAAAGGGGGATCGGGAAACCGGACCGCGCAGCGGCGCCGGCGCCCCTGACTGCCAATGGCAAACCGTGACTCGCCGCCATCGCGGATTCACCGCGCCAATCCGGGTTCAGGGCTGGAGCCGGAGCCGGGGCCGCCCGAGGATGTGCGGCTGGTGCAGGAGGGGGCGGGAGATCCGGACGGTTTCGAACGGCTCTGGACGCCGCACCGGATGGCCTACATCCGCCGCGAGAAGAGACCCGGCGGCGAGGATGGCCTGGAGCAGTGTCCCTTCTGCCGTATCCCGGCGCTGTCTGACGCGGATGGGCTTGTGGTCGCGCGCGGCCTGGCCGTTTTCACGGTGCTGAACCTCTATCCGTACAACAGCGGCCACCTTATGGTGTGCCCTTATCGGCATGCCGCTGACTACTCCGAGCTTGACGAGGCGGAAACCGCCGAGCTTGCCGATCACACCAAACGCGCGGTTCAGGCACTGCGAAATGCGGCCGGAGCGCAGGGATTCAACGTCGGCATGAATCTCGGCGCTGTGGCGGGCGCCGGCATCGCCGCGCATCTGCACCAGCACGTAGTGCCCCGGTGGGGCGGAGATACCAATTTCATGCCTATCGTCGGCCAGACGCGAGTGCTTCCACAATTGCTGCGTGACACCCGCAAGCTCATCGCGGAGGCCTGGCCCGCAGCCTGATTGGCTGCGGCCAGCCTCGCACACGTCTGGATCCTCGGTTGTCCAGCAGCCGCTACCAGCAGTTAACCCTGCCGCCGGGAACCGTCGTTGGCCCGCAGGGGGTGCTGCAGCGCCCCCTGCGGGCCAACGATCAGGCTCGTTCTGCTCGGGCCGGACATAGCGTCAGGGCCGACGTCGGTGGACAACCCACCGCCATCATGAAACGGCCTGTCAGTCAGCCTTGGCCGCGCTCACCACCTTGTCGGCCAGATGTGACGGCAGCGGTTCATGACGCAGGTAGGACCGGGTGAAGGTGCCGGTCCCCTGCGACATCGAGCGCAGATCGATGGAGTAGCGGGATATCTCGAGCTCAGGGATCTCGGCCTTGACCAGGGTCCGCCCGCCAGCCACAGACTCGGTGCCGAGCACCCGCCCCCTACGCGAAGAAAGGTCAGACATGACCGCACCGACGTAGTCGTCAGGCACCAGCACGGACACCTCGTCGACAGGTTCGAGCAGCAGCACGCCAGCCTTGTCAGCCGCATCCTTGAGCGCCAGCTTGCCTGCCTTCTGGAACGCCATGTCGGACGAGTCGACGGAGTGCGCCTTCCCATCGAACAGCGTGACCCTGATGTCCTCCATCGGGTAACCCGCCACTGCGCCAAGCTCCATCTGAGCCCGGACGCCTTTTTCGACGGACGGAATGAAGTTTCGCGGCACGACACCACCGACGATCTTGTCCACGAACTCGAAACCGGCCCCGGATGGCCTGGGCTCGATCTCGATGTGGCAGATCCCGAACTCGCCGTGACCGCCGGTCTGCTTCACATTCCTGCCCAGCCCCTGAGCCTTGCCAGCGACGGTCTCCCGCAGCGGCACCCGCAGCTGAACGGTCTCAACCTCAACGCCGTACCTGTTCGCCAGCCGATCGAGGAGCACATCGACATGCGCCTCACCCATGCACCAAAGGACAAGCTGACGGGTCTCGGCGTTCATCTCCAGCCGCAACGTCGGGTCTTCGGCCACAAGCCGGGCAAGCGCCTGGGACATCTTGTCCTCGTCGGCCTTGGACTTGGCCTTGATCGCGACAGGAAGCAGCGGCTCAGGCATCGACCACGGCTCCATAAGCAGCGGCCGCTCCTTCTCCGACAAGGTGTCGCCCGTCTCCGCAGAACTGAGCTTCGCTATCGCACAGATGTCGCCCGCCACGCATTGGGCTACGGTCCTCTGCTGTTTGCCTAGTGGCGAGGTGAGGGCACCGACCTTCTCGTCCGCGTCGTGGTCGGCGTGTCCCCTTTTTGCCATCCCATGCCCGGAGACGTGCAGCACGACGTCGGGTCGCAGGGTCCCTGAGAACACCCGGGCCAGGCTGATCCGGCCTACATAGGGGTCGGACGTGGTCTTGATCACCTCGGCGAGCAGCGGGCCCTTCGGATCGCACGTCAGCCCGTTAACTGGTGCGCCATCCACTGTGGTGACGGCGGCCATCGGGTGCTCGAGTGGGGAGGGGAACGCCTGGGTGATGACTTCGAGCAACTCGGTCATGCCGATCCCGTGCGGGGCCGAGGTGGCAAGCACAGGATAAAAGCTGCCCCTGGCGACCGCCTTCTCGAGGTCTTCGACGAGAACCTTGGCCTCGATCTCCTCACCGGACAGGTACCTGTCCATCAGGCCTTCGTCTTCGCTCTCCTGAATGATGCCCTCGATGAGGGTGCCGCGCAGGTCCTCGACCTGCGGGAGGTCATCGGGAGCCGGGTCGGTTTCCGTGCGGGTCCCGCTCGAATAGTCAAAGAACCGTTGTGAGAGGAGGCCGACGAGGCCTCGGACCTCGCCGCGCTCACCGGCCACCGGGAGATACAGCGGGGCGACGCCGTCGCCGAACGCGTCCTGGCAGATCGACAGCACCTCTTCAAAATTGGCGCGCTGATGATCCACCTTGGTGACAACCACCCCACGGGGCATCCCCACTGCGGCGCACTCGTCCCATAGCATGCGGGTAAGCCCGTCGATGCCTTCCGCGGCTGATACCGCGAAAAGCGCGGCATCAGCGGCGCGGAGCCCAGCACGAAGGTCCCCGACGTAGTCGGCATATCCGGGCGTGTCGAGAAGGTTGATCTTGATGCCCGCATGCATCACAGGTGCGAGGGTCAGGTTCACGGAACGCTGTTGCCTGACCTCCACCTCATCGAAGTCGCTTACCGTGCTGCCGTCCTCGACCCGGCCGGGGCGCTGGATCGTTCCCGTGACTGCAAGCAGCGCTTCTACCAGCGTCGTCTTGCCTGCTCCCGAGTGGCCGACCAGCACGACGTTACGGACCCCGTCGGGCCGGTCGGCCACTGGTGCCCTGCCCGCGGCTCCCGCGGCCCCTGCCTTGTCCGCCACCCGCATCGCCTCCTGCCGGGTTGTGTGTGTTCACCTTGCGGTGTGTTCAGCCTTTACCTGCGGACGCCGTTACCACAACCCCTCACCCGGAATCACCGGGCGCGCCCCAATCGCGCCAGGCCCCCACCGACCCACGGCCCACCCAGCGCCTCCCTGACCCAACTGGCGCGCAGGCGCACGCACTAAGATCGGACGGCCATGCTCAACGCCTTGCGACCCGTCCTCGACCGGGTGCTCATCCCGATCGGACGTGCGCTTGCCCGGACAGGCGTGACGCCGAACGAGATCACCGTCGTCGGCACGGTCGGCGTTTCGTGCGGCGCGCTGAGCCTCTTCCCGACCGGCCACCTGTTCGCGGGCACGATGGTGTGCACAGCGTTCGTCCTGACCGACATGCTGGACGGTGCGGTGGCCCGGGTGACGGGGAGTACTGGCTCGTGGGGCGCGTTCCTCGACTCCACCATGGATCGCATCGCCGATGCCGCGGTCTTCTCCGGCCTCGTGCTGTGGTTCTTCGGTGGCGGCCGGAGCAGGCTGCTCGCAGGTGTCGCCTTGTTCTGCCTGGTGGCGAGCCTGCTGGTGTCCTACGCCAAGGCGCGCGCTGAAGGGCTTGGACTTCGTTGTGGAATAGGCATAGCTGAGCGGCCTGAACGAATGCTTGTCTGCCTGGTCTCGACTGGGCTGGCCGGCCTTGGTGTCCCCTACGTACTAGCGGCGGGCCTATGGCTGATCGCAGCGGGCAGCGTGGTCACCTTCGGGCAGCGGGTACTCGATGTCCGCCGCGGTGCGCTCGCCGCGCCCACGACGCCCCCGCCCGCTCCGCCCACAGCACCTATGACGCCTCAGCCGACGACGCCTCAGCCGCCGACGACGCCCCCGTCATCAACCACGCCGACGACACCCCCGAGGTAGCTGAGGGAGACAGTGTGGAAGCGCTGAAGGACCGCATGATCGCGGCGGGGTATTCGCTCGGCTGGACCGTGGTCAAACGGATGCCCGAGGCATGGGCGCGGACCCTTTTCATGCTCGTCGCGGAGATCATCTGGCGACGTCAGGGCAGGGGAGTGCAGCAACTCGAGGCAAATCTGCGCCGGGTCGTCGGGCCCGCTGCCACCGGGACGCAGCTGCGCGAGCTTTCCCGTGCGGGAATGCGGTCCTATCTGCGTTACTTCCTGGAGATCTTCCGGCTGCCTGTGATCGGCCGGGAGCGGATTTTGGCCAACATGCGCTCCGGGGACGGCGAGGAGGCTGCGTTCGCCTACATGGCGGCGGGCCGGGGCGTGATCTTCGCTCTTCCGCACATGGGCAACTGGGATCACGCCGGGGCGTGGATCATCCTTCGGGGCGCGGGTTCGTTCACCACGGTCGAGGAACGCCTGCGGCCCGAGGCGCTATACCAGAAGTTTCTCGCGTTCCGTGAAGGCCTCGGCTTCGAGGCACTGCCGCTCACCGGTGGCGCGGCCCCGTTCGGTGTGATGGCTCAGCGCCTGCGCGCGGGAGGCATGGTCTGCCTGGTCTGCGACAGGGATCTGACCGCGAGCGGCGTCGAGGTGAGGTTTTTCGGCGAGACCGCCCGGATGGCTGCGGGCCCGGCCGCCCTCGCCGTGCAGACGGGGGCGGCCTTGATACCGGTGACACTCTGGTTCGAGGGCGACCTCTGGCATGCCGATATCAGCAGCGCGGTCCCTGTGCCTGCCGATGGCACCAGGAAAGAGAAGGTTGCGGTGATGACCCAGCAGATGGCGAACGTGTTCGAGACGGGCATCCGCGAGCACCCGGAGGACTGGCACATGCTACAGAAGGTATTCGTCGCCGACCTCGACCCGGACAGGCTCGCGGTGGCGCGGGCGAGCGCGGCCGTAGGCGCGGCGGGTAACGCGGACAAAGAAAGCGCGGACCCGTGAAAGTAGGTATCGTCTGCCCGTACACCTGGGATGTTCCCGGTGGGGTGCAGGCGCACGTGCGGGACCTCGCCGAGGCGCTGATCGGGCTCGGCCATGAGGTCTCGGTCATCACGCCCGCCGACGACGACATGCCGCTACCCGCTTATGTGGTTCCGGCCGGGCGGGCGATGCCGGTGCCCTACAACGGTTCCGTGGCCCGGCTAGCGTTCGGTTTCTTGTCCGTGAGCCGGGTTCGCCGTTGGGTCCGCGACGGCGGCTTCGACGTCCTGCACGTACATGAGCCCATGGCGCCGAGCCTGTCACTTCTGGCCTGCTGGGTCGCGTCAGGTCCGATCGTCGCGACCTTCCACACCGCGATGGTGCGGTCTCGCGCACTGCATGCCGCGCACCCTGTCCTGCAGACGGCGCTCGAGAAGATCAGCGCGAGGATCGCGGTCTCTGAGGCCGCGCGCAAGACGCTGGTCGAGCATCTGGGCGGCGACGCAGTGCTCATCCCGAACGGCGTCGCGGTGCACAGGTACGCAGGGGCGGCCCCGCTGCCCGGCTGGCCGGGCGATGGCGGCGTGATCGGCTTCCTCGGCCGGATGGACGAACCGCGTAAGGGCCTGCAGGTCCTGCTCGACGGGTTCGTGCTGCTCGCCGCGGAACGCCACGAGCTGCGCCTGCTCATCGCAGGACCCGGCGACATCGCCGACGTAGCAGCCAAGGTCCCCGCCGCACTACGCGACCGGGTCGTACTCCTCGGTGAGGTCAGCGAGGACGTGAAGGCCAGCCTCTACCATTCGGTCGACGTCTTCTGCGCACCCAATATCGGTGGTGAGAGCTTCGGCATCGTCCTGGCCGAGGCCATGGCGTCCGGCGCCGCGATCGCGGCGAGTGACCTGGACGCGTTCGGCCGGGTGTTGCGCGGCGGTCAGGCCGGTGAACTGTTCGAGACCGGGAGCGCCGCGGGCCTGGCCAAGGCGGCCGGGCGGCTGCTCGACGACCCGCGGCGGCGTGCTTCTGTGTCGCGCGCGGCGATGACGGCCGTGCGTTCCTACGACTGGTCAGTGGTCGCACGCGATGTGGTCCGCGTTTATGAGACCGTGGTGCCGGGCGCCGACCGTGTCGCCGTCGCGCCATGAATGAGTAACGAGTGCGGCACGCGAGGTCTGCTGTCGTCGCTCACCTGGTGCCGCGCTCACCTGGTGCCGCGCTCACCTGGTGCCGCGCTCACCTAAGCCGCGCTCGTTGACGTTGGGGTCGTTGCGGACATTGGGGAACACCGATGGATGGCGTACTGACGGATGTGGCGATCGTCGTTGCGGTCGCCGTCCTCATTGGGTTCTATGTGTCATGGCGGGCGACCAGGGTCGACCGCCTGCACGCCCGCGCCGAGGCGGCGCGCGCCAACCTCGACGCGGCACTGGCGAGGCGTAGCGCTGTCGCGCTCGAGCTCGCCGGCTCTGGGCTGCTCGACCCCGCCACGAGCCTGCTGATCGCCGGAGCCGCGCACGACGCCAGGGCCGCGGGTGGACTCGGTTCGGTAGTGGCGGAGGGTGGGGAGGCGCAGCCACGCGAGCTCGCGGAAAGCGACCTTTCCCGTGCCCTCCGCGCGGCGTTCAACCAGCCGGGTTTCAGGGAGTCGCTAGCCGCGAGGGCCGGCGCGGATGAGTTGCTCGCCGAGATCGAGGCCGCGGGGCACCAGGTCTACCTCGCGCGCAAGTTCTACAACGACGCGGTCGCGGCCACGCTCGCCGCGCGCCGCCGCCGCCTGGTGCGGCTGCTGCGCCTCGCCGGCGGCGCCCAGGCACCTATGTTCTTCGAGATCGACGACGCGCCGCCGGAGGCGGGCGACGGTACCGACGGCGCCGGCATGCCCCGCCTCACCGGCTGACCAGAGCAAGATACTGATACGTGAATCGGCGGATGCTCGCCCAGCAGCCAGCAGCACCAACAGGGCCGGGCAGGTCCGTGCGACGCCGACCCGCCGTGATCTTGTCAAAGACCGCGTGCGGTGCTGGGGCCTGCGGCTAAGCGTTCTGGTCGCCGCGTGGCGCGCGTCCTCAGCGGCGCGGCGCGGACCTGCGGGATCTTGTCAAGACCGCGTGCGGCGCGGGGCATGCGGCTGAGCAGCGTTCTGGTCGCCGCGTGGCACGTCCTCAGCGGCGCGGCGCGGACCTGCGGGATCTTGTCAAGACCGCGTGCGGCGCGGGGGCATGCGGCTGAGCAGCGTTCTGGTCGCCGCCAGCGCCGGCGCCACCTGCCCATCGAACGACAGGCCAGGGCCCGGCCCGGGTCGCGGGCAGCCGCGCGCGACGCGGCCTGCGTGGCACGTCCTCAGCGGCGCGGCGCGGACCCGCCTGGTCTTGCCGATCGGCGCACTCGGCCACTTCCGGCGTGCTGCGGGCTCGTAGTGGCCGTTGGGGCGGCCAGCCGGCAGCGAATATCATAGAACGAGCCGGTGCGGCAAAGCGTGGCGCGGCACCGCGCGGCGTAGGCCCTGCCAGGCAATCCGCCGCAAAGGTCGCACCGTCGTTGCGGATAAGCAGAAAGAAATCAGAGACGGTAAGTAGCGATGGTAAGCAGCGACGCTAAGCAGCGACGGTAGAGACACACTGAGTCATCCATCTTCAGGTGAGGTACCGAATTGTCCGGCAGCACCGCCAGCACATCCGTCAGCAGCAGCGCCAGCCCTGCTGAGGTCGGCTCGATCCCACAGACTGGCACCGTGCGGGTCAAGCGGGGCATGGCCGATATGCTCAAGGGCGGCGTGATCATGGACGTTGTCACGCCCGAACACGCGAAGATCGCCGAGGATGCGGGGGCAGTCGCCGTGATGGCGCTCGAGCGCGTACCCGCCGACATCCGGGCGCAGGGCGGCGTCGCCCGGATGAGCGACCCCGACATGATCGACGGAATCATCAGCGCCGTGTCGATCCCCGTCATGGCCAAGTGCCGCATCGGCCATTTCGCCGAGGCTCAGGTACTGCAGGCCATCGGGGTCGACTACATCGATGAGTCCGAAGTGCTCACCCCTGCGGACGAGAGCTACCACGTCGACAAGTGGAAGTTCACGGTTCCGTTCGTGTGCGGCGCCACCAATCTCGGTGAGGCGCTGCGCCGGATTTCCGAGGGTGCGGCGATGATCAGGTCCAAGGGCGAGGCGGGCACGGGGAACGTGGTGGAGGCGACCAGGCACATGCGCCAGATCACGGCCGAGATCCGCCGCCTCGCCACCGTATCCGGTGCGGAACTCTACGCGGCAGCCAAGGATCTAGGCGCACCGCACGACCTGGTCGAAGAGGTGGCAAGGGCTGGCCGGCTGCCCGTGGTGCTCTTCACCGCGGGTGGTATCGCCACGCCCGCGGACGCGGCGATGATGATGCAACTCGGCGCGGAGGGCGTTTTTGTTGGGTCAGGCATCTTCAAGTCGGGTCACCCGGCGCGGCGGGCGGCGGCGATCGTCAAGGCGACCACCTTCCACGACGACCCCGACGTGGTCGCCAAGGTCTCACGCGGGCTCGGCGAGGCCATGGTCGGCATCAACCTCGACGACCTCCCGGCGCAGCAACACTACGCGGGCCGTGGCTGGTAACCGCGACGACTACCTGAGCTCACCTAGCGCAGGGCTCGAGCCGCCTTCGTCCGGCGTGCTCAACAGCACCACTTCCGCCCCGGCTGCGGTCGACTGGCTGGCCGCCTGGCCACCGGGCTGCCTGACGGGGTCGAGGCGTTCGGCGGCGGGCCGCCCGAGCTCTACCGCGGCTTCGACCGCGCCGAGTTCGGTGTACCGTTGCCTCATCCAGCCTCCCGCTCGCCGCAGGCGTGGGCGACCGCAGCTCGGCTACTCGTGCTCCGCGCCGTCCTCGGCCTGGATCCCAACGTGCCGCGGTGCCGCCTCTCGCTCCGCCCCCGACTGCCTGATCAGCATGGCACCGCCACGATCTCAGGCCGCAGGCTTTGGCACCGCAGGTGTCACCATCACCGCCCGCGGTGACGTCGCCGCGGTCGACGACCTGCCTCCTGGCTGGACGGCGGGGATGACGACCATGGGCGCCGGGTGTTGAATGTGCAGGTTCTCCAGAAGTTTCACGATGTCGCAGGGTCCAGGCAGGCAGGGTCCAGGCAGGCAGGGTCCAGGCAGGCAGGGTCCAGGCAGGCAGGGTCCAGGCAGGCAGGGTCCAGGCAGGCAGGGTCCAGGCAGGCAGGGTCCAGGCAGGCAGGGTCCAGGCAGGCAGGGT
>Ga0335078_10001975_pt1 | contig 31007 bp, 29 predicted proteins | sample Lox_Sample_32_FD_206711 | JGI IMG/M metagenome (GOLD analysis project Ga0335078, IMG submission 206711) | Soil microbial communities from Loxahatchee National Wildlife Refuge, Florida, United States - Lox_Sample_3.2 | ecosystem: Environmental > Terrestrial > Soil > Wetlands | place: USA... | reverse complement strand
TAGAGCGAGATGGGGCGAGCCGAAGCGGTCGCGAATCGCGGCGAAGTGGGGGCCGAAGGCGGTGTCGGCGGCGAAATAGGTGAGGCGTCCACGCGTTTCGATGATGAAGCCGCACCAGAGTGTGCGGTTACGGTCGAGCGGGGTGCGCGCGGAGAAGTGCATCGCGGGAACGCAATGGATGGTGGTGTCGCCGAGCGGAAGGGACTGTCCCCAGTCGAGTTCGTGGGCCGAGCCGATTCCGTTCGACTCGAGAAATCGGGCGAGGCCGAGCGCGACTACGAATTGCGCTTCGCCGCGGCGGGCGAGTTTTCGCAGCGTGGGGAGATCGAGATGGTCGTAGTGGTTGTGACTGAGCAGAACGATGTCGACGCGGGGTAGACCTTCGAGCAGCACGCCGGGTGCGCGATGGCGGCGCGGGCCGATCCACTGGAATGGGCTGGCGCGTTCGGACCAGACGGGATCGGTGAGGATGTGGGAGTCGCGCTGTTGGAGGAGCACGGTGGAGTGGTTGACGAGTGTGACGTGTTGGGCGTCTCCGCTAACCGATGCTGGCGGGCGCTGCGGCTGCACGTCGGCTACGAAGGGCGGCCATTTTTCCGGACGGCTGGTTAGTTTCCATTTCAGTACGTCGAGGAAGCCGTGAGCTTGAGGCGCGCCCGGATTGAAGAAGCGCTGGCCGTCGAAGTGGACTGAGGAGAAAGGGTCGCCCGGCACGAAGTTCTATTTACGCATACCGAGCGACCGCGTTCGTGTGGAGTCTAGCGGAATCCACCGGCAGCATCGATCAGGGAGCCGGTGACCCAGCGGGCCTGATCGCTGGCGAGAAATGCGACTACGCCCGCCACATCGTTGGGTTGGCCAACGCGGCCGAGCGGGGTACCTTTCAGTATTTGGTTTTCAAAGTCGCTGCCTTCGACGCCGGCGGTTTTGTAGCCTTCGGTTACGATTGGGCCGGGATTGACGGCGTTGACGCGGATTTTCTTAGGTCCAAGCTCCCTGGCGAGAACACGCGTGATGGTGTTCACGGCGCCTTTCGTGCCGGCGTACACGGAGGCCATTGGTGGAGCGTTTTCACCGGCCACCGATCCGATATTGATGATTGCTCCGCCTTCGGAGGGAAACAGCGGGAGTGCGGCTTTCGAGGCCAAGAGAAGCCCTGCCACATTGGTTCCGTACATCGACGTGATGGCTTCCGCGGTGACGGCGTCGAGCGGGGCGAAAGAGTAGATGCCCGCGTTGTTCACCAGGATGTCGACTTTGCCGTACGCTTTTCGGGTTGCGGCGAAGAGGGCGTCGATGTCGGCGGGATTCGCGACGCTGCCGCCTACCGCTATGGCTTTGCCTCCAGCCTTGGCGATTTCGGCGACAACTTTTTCGGCTGCGTCCTTGCTCGATGAATAGTTCACGACTACGGAAGCGCCTTGCGCAGCGAGTGCTTTGGCGATTTCGGCGCCGATTCCTTTGGAGGCTCCCGTTACAACGGCGACCTTCCCATCCAGATTTTTCATGTTTTTTTTGGCTCCCATGCGAAAGATGAGGGAGAACGCGAGTTAGGTTCAGATTTGTTCAGTCGCAGGAGGGCGGGGCGATTTTCTAAAAGGAAAGGAGGCGGCCTTTTCGTTTTTGCTGTTAGGTTGCTATGAATCGAAACCTGGGATTGTCGGCGGGCATGCTGGCGCTGCTCGCGCTATTCGTGCACATGTCGCCAATTGGACAGGACCAGAGCGGCGGCAAAAGCGATACGCAATCGACTGAGCGGAGGGTTCCACAGAGCGACACGGACAATATCAAAGAGATCGCCGATACGCCGGAGGGACCATGGTTTGCAACCTGGGCGATATTCGGAAAGCCTGAACGCGAGCCGCAATTGAGAAGGCCCGACACGCCCCAGAATCCTCCCGCCCCTCCCGACTTCGGCATACCAGCGAGCATCGACATTTCCCAAGCGATCGCAACTGTTCCGGACCCTTGGCACACGCGGCTGGCGCTATTCACGGACGGGACCATGGACGCGATCGAATCGGCAGCCAGCGTGGATTGGAATTTCGCCGCTCAATGGCTGCCGTGGGCAGATCCGATCGATCCGCAGATTAAAGATCCGGTGCGAAGGCGGTATCAACGCGCGCGGGCAAGCGCTCAAGAGAATGAGCCGGGAGTTCTGGTGTTTCGGCACTCACTGACAGGCGGAAATTTTGATCGCAGGGTTCTGCTTATCTTTATCGTCGGCGAAACGCCAACAGGTGGCGTGAACCAGATGCAGTTTCGCAAGGCAAAGGAGTACGTTAGGGCTCTTGGCGGCGACGGCTCAGTGTTCATGCTAGGGCCGTCGTTTTCTGGTTCCTTTCAGTCGCTCCGGGAGCTGGTGGCGGAGGACGCGCAGACCAGGTTTGTGGTGCGGAACGGAAACGCCGCCAGCGTACCCGATGCAAGAGCATTCCGGAAGCTCAAGAATGTAGTCTTCACAAGTGCAAATACGAGCTCAGAGGATTTCCAGTATTTCTTTCTCGAGGCTCTAGCGCAATTAGGCATCGAACCAAATCGGGCCGCGGTGCTGGCCGAAGATGAGACGCGAATTGGCAGCGTAGCCGAGCCGAAGACGTCCACGGAGACGCCGGGGCAGGCGTGCATCGATACCGTGAACATTCGGGATGTCTTAAAGCTGAAGTTCCCCCGGGATATTTCGCAATTGCGGAACGCATATCGCGACACCAGTAACGCGGCCGGCGACAAGCGGCTGCCATCGGACGTGCAATTCTCGCTGAAGGACAGTGAACTCGGTGAGGACAGCATTCCCTCCTTCTCGGGAGCGCAGGGACCGCTATCACAGGACTCGCGCCTGGAAGAAGATTTGGATTTGATCCGCCGGAATCAGATCCGGGCGGTTGAGATTATCGCCACCAATGCATTGGACGCATTGTTTCTGGCGCGAGTTTTGCAGCAGAAGAGTCCCGATACGCGGATCGTAGTCCCCTATGCGAATTTGTTATTCGTGGAAGCCGCGCGCACGGAAGGACTGCGGAACGTGCTCTCGATCTCCGGGTATCCTCTGCTGAGTGAACGGAGTTGGTGGCGGCCGAATCAGGCCACTCCGCTACTGACGTATTCTGACAGTCTCTCCGAAGGCGTCTACAATGCGACGACACTGCTGCTGGACGACATTGCAGGCCGGGAGGATTCGGCACGGGGCACGAACTTGGATGACTACTGGTGGGAAGGACAATGGCATCCTCCGGTATGGCTTCTGACGTTGGACCGCGAAGGGTTTCTGCCTGTGCGCGCGTGGACGCATAGTGATGAAAAGTGCGACGACTGGTGGGAAAAGATTCACCCGCCTGCCCAAACTCCGGCCCAAAGCTGGCACCTTACGATGAGACCTTCCTTGATTTGGTATTTGGGCCTGGGCGTGATTAGTGTAGTCGGGCTCGGCACGATGGGTTGGAGCGCGCTGCTGTGGTCGGCGGACGACCCTCGCATGGATGGACGGTTTTTACCGGTGCTTATCCGGGGAGATGCGTGGCGCCTATTTTACTTGTGTCATTTGCTTTTGCTGCTCGCGGCCATGGAGATTGTTTTTTGCGAGCCTTGGTTGAGGTTGCGGCCGGTCCCATCGGCGTGGCTGGGATTGGCCTTAGCGGCTCTGCTTACGGTGATTGTCATGGCTATTTTAGCGACGTGGTTCTTCGACAGCCGGCGAACTCCGAGACAGCGAATCGCCGGATGGACGATGCTGGCGTCGTTGATTCCCTATGCCGCCGGATTCGCGGTTTGGAACTGGGCCATTTTTTCCCAGCACGATGGCGACGGCCTTTTTTTCTCGCTACGGGCAGCAGAGTTGAGATTCGGATCGTCTCCGGCGCTGCCGCTTCTCAGCTGCCTGGTTGCGCTCATCATGTATTGTTACGTTCATTTGCACCGAGTCTATCTGGCTGTTTGTCACCAGCCGAGTTTCATTACTGGGTTGCAAAGCGTCTTGCAGCGCAGGCTGGAGACCGCCGGAGACAGTTTGAGCCGGCACGCCCGGTCGGCGTTTGGCTTGGTGGAAACGAGCGAGTGGGCTTCCGTGGCAGCAGGCCTTCTGGTCGCGGCGGCCCTGGGATTTCGGTTCGACTGGCGCAGCCTCTCCAGCGTGGACGGAGCAACGTTCAATGCGGTGCTGATTGTTCTTCAGAGTGCTCTGGCGGCGGCGCTGCTGCTTTCGTGCGTGCAAATGAGCCGCATGTGGCAGGACCTGAAGTCATTCCTGACGGTGTTAGGGACTTTGCCGCTGGCATCGTTTTTCATCGCCCGAGACCGAAAGCAGAGTAACCGGCCGATCTGGGTTCAGAACCTCAACCTGCAGTCTCTCAGCACGCTGGTGAGAGGTCCGTTCGTATTGCACGATATTGCGCTGATGAAACAGGAGGAAATCGGTCCGCTGTACCAAAACTACCGAGAACAGGTCAGAGCGCTGGTGGCAGGCGAGGCCCCAAGCCGGGCCGAGCAACTGACCCGATATGCTGCGGCCGACAAGTTCAGTGTGACCATCTCGGAGAGGCTGTTCGACAAGTACGTATCTCCGCACTGGCAGAATCTGCCTCTGGTAGGAAAGCTGGAGACCGGGACGCAGGAATATCGCGAGGAACGCGATCCCACCGGGCAACTGGGTATCCCCGGCGATCCGGACAAGATCGCGGATTTGGCGCAGGCCTTCCTGGCACTGCACATCACTCCATTCTTGTTGTACAGCGTAAAGCAAATCCGCGGAATCATCTGGTTTCTGTCGCTAGGGTTTGTGGGTTTGGCGATCGCGATGAACGCGGACGCGCCACAGTCGCCGCAAGTGATTTCACGATTTCTGCTTCTGCTTTTCGTCGTGATCGCGGCCGTCCTGTGGCGGTGTTTGTCGGGGATCGAGCGAGACCCGATCATCAGTAGGATCGAGGGAACCAAGCCAGGGCAACTGAACTTCGAATTCTATTTCAAGTTAGCCGGTTACGTCGCGTTGCCGGTGGCTGGATTGCTGGCGGCAGAGTTTCCGTCGATCGCGAACTTTCTGTTCTCGTGGATCGAGCCGACGCTTACGGCGGTGAAGTAAGCGGCGGTCGAGTTAGCTAATTACCGCCGCACGATGACTTCGCGCAGGTGGTCGCGTGTGAGGAAGAATTTTACGGATTGATATTTCTGGAAGAGTTTTTCCAGGCCGCGGTTGTTGAAGTATTGGGCGGGACGCGTGCCGCCGCGCGGCGTAAGCGACATGGTCTTAGGGCCGAGGATGCGGTAGGTGTAGAGCGGCGCGGATTCCATCTTTTCCTCGGCGTGGAAGAAGGCAAGGAGGAATGCGCCGGGGCGCAGCACGCGAAACAACTGTTCCACCGTTTGTTCGAGCAGTGGCGGAGAGAGAAACTGCAACGTATCCCAGAGCAGCGCGCCGTCGAAGCTTTGTTCGTTGAAGGCCAGCGTTTCTTCCAGGAAGCGGGTGGCGAGTTTGGGGTCGGCCTGGTTGGTGGCGAACGTTCCATCCACACCGAAAATCTCATCCATGGCGTGCAGGGTGTCGTTCGAATAGATGCGATGGCCGAGCGCGGTGATGAAGTTGATGTTGTCCTGGCTGGCAGCGGCGAAATCGAGGATAGAGAGATTCTGGTCGCCCTGAATGGAGGCGAAGAACTGCTCGAGTCCGTGGCTCGCGCGCGTCTGGGGAGGAGGTTGAGCGCTCTTGCGAGACGAAAAAAAGGAAGACGAAGCCGTTTCCGTTTTCGTACGGTCTTTCAGCAAAGCGCTCCTCGTTCGAAGAATTTAGTGCTTGTCGCCGGACACTGACGCGGGCACAGCGGCCGCGGCTGCATTGGCAATGGGTGCGGCGGCTGGCTTGGAGGCCGGCTGCTGCGGCGCCGATTTCGCCTCAGCCCGCACGATATCGATGCTGCCCTTGAAATACGCTCCATCTTCAATGACGATGCGCGTGGTTTTGATGTCGCCCACGAGCTTGGCGTCTTTGCGAATGTCGATTTTGTCAGAGGCCTCGACGTTGCCGTGAATCGTCCCCAGAACCACCACTTCGCGCGCCTTCACGCCGGCCTGAAGCTTCCCATTCGGGCCCACCGTCAGGCGGTGCTCGTGCAGTTCCACGGACCCATCAATTTCACCGTCGATGGTCAGGTCTTCGCGGCTGAAGATCTGGCCCTTGATCATAACCGATTTTCCGATGATGGCGGGGCCTCGGGATTCGGTGGGGTGATGAACGGGAGCGGGGGCGCTGGACATGACGGGAGTCTCCTTGACTGGATTGTTGGCTACAGGTGCGGCGGCGGGCTGCTTGGGCGGATACTCTTCTTCTTTACGTTTATTCCACATTTACTATGATCTCCTCCTGCAAAATCAAAGGATGCAACTATCGTACTACGGAGATGGAGGAACTGCCAGCATAACTGGCAACCTGAGGCGTCGGACGTCACATTCGTGCAAAAATCGCGTGGGATAATAGAGTCGTGTCCAAGCCGAGAGATTTGGAACAGCGTCTCGAGCGCACGGAGCAGCAACTGACGCTGCTGCAGAAAATCAGCCGCTGCATGGTCCGGCCGATCGCATTGCAAGAGGCGCTGGACCGAGTGGTGACGCTGGTGGTGGATTTCATGGCGTGCGATTCCTGCCTGTTGTATACGCTGGACGGCGGAGAGCTAGTGCTCCGAGCGAGCAATCGGCCGCAGACGCCGGCGGTGGGGAAGGTAAAGCTCGCGCTTAGCGAAGGTCTGACGGGTTGGGTAGCGCGCGAGAAGCGGCTGCTGTCCATTTCGCGTGAGGCGTATCACGATCCACGGTTCAAGTTCTTCAGCGACCTGCCGGAAGACACGTTCGAGGCGTTCCTTTCGGCGCCGATTATCTCGCGGCGCGGCGTGGAAGGCGTGATCAACGTGCAGCATCGCGATCCGCATCCGCACAGCGGCATGGAGATGGAACTGCTGACCACGGTGGGCGAGCAGGTCGGTTGTTTGTTGGTGTTGTCTCGTATCGAAGCGAAAGTGGGCGAGGGGACGCCGGAACTGGCGTTTTCGAGCAGACAAACGGTCCGCGGCAGTTAAATGCGATTCGTAATCCCGGTTGTGCTGCTCTGGGCGCTTTCTCCGGCGTGCGCAGCGGACCGCTGGAAAATCCAATTCTTTTACGATAAGCCCGACGCGGTGTTCGATATCCGCGACCTGGCGTGCGTTTCGGCGCGGCGCTGCGTGGGTGCGGGGGCGATCAGCGACATGCGAGGACGCGTGAAGGGAGCCACCGTGGTGACGTCGGACGGCGGCGAACATTGGGCGATCGAAGATTTCGCGGATGAGCCTGTCTCGTTGTTCTTCCTGAGCGAGACACCTTCGACTCCGAGCGTGGGATGGATGGCGGCACAGCACGGGATTTGGAAGACCGAGGAGAGCGGGCGGTCGTGGAAGAAAGTTGCGCAGTTGAAGGGCATCGCGCAGGTGTATTTCCTGGATGCGATGCATGGGTTCGCGATCGGGTATCCCAAGGCGATTTACGAAACCACCGACGGCGGCACGACGTGGGAGAAGGTGGCTGCGGCGCAAACGCCGGAGGGAAAGCCGGAGGACGTCATTTACGAAGCCATCGCGTTTTCCGGACAGCAAGGCATCATCCTCGGGCAGGTCTTGAACGGTCGGCAACAGCAGTACCCGGTATGGATGACGCCGAACGCCGAGCGCTCCCGAAAGCAGAGACAGTCGACAATGTTGACGCTGCAAACTCTGGATGCTGGAAAAACTTGGAAGGCAGAAAGCAGCCAGGTAGTGGGAGACATCACCGAGCTGCACTTTTCGAAAGATGGGCATGTGTTCGCGCTGCTGGAGTATCACGACCTGTATTCGCTACCGTCGGCAGTGATCCGGATCAACTTGCGAGCACCGGGGGGGCAGACCATCTTCGCGGAGAAGGATCGGGCGGTACGGGATCTGGCGCTGCTGGATGACGGGAGCACGCTGTTGGCGGCAGTGGAACCGCCGGGCACGACGAATCAGGTGCCGGTTCCCGGGAAGCTGAAGATGCTGCGGAGCACCGATCTTAAGACCTGGGAAGAGATGGACGTGGATTATCGCGCGGACGCAGAGCGCGCCACGATCGCGGCACCGGACGCGCGGCATGCCTGGGTGGCGACGGATACGGGCATGATTCTGGCACTGGAGCCGGGTGCGGGCGAGCAGCCGAAACATCTCCCTTGAGCGCTGTTTTATCCACATCTTCTCCACACGAGCATGCGCGCAAGTTCCTGAATCGAAGAACGATAAAAGCATTGGAAAAGGCTTTGTAATCGTGATTTAACAGTTGACCCAATCGAGCTTTCAGGGCAACATGGACTTGGTTCCAAGAGGTTCAGAGAGCAGAAAGCCTGGTGAACGGTAGCGAATCTGGAACGATGATCCGTGAGCGGGTAGTTATCAAAAGTAATTGACGCTTGCGGGGAGCGAAGGAAAATCGGGCTGGACACAAAGGTAAGCTTCTTAGACTCAGCCGCTGACCGAGCGCACGGATCCGGAGGGATGAAAGTCCCGAGGGGAAGCGAAAGTTAGACGGACGTTTAAGAGTTTCGGGCTTGTAAACTGGCAACGGGTTTTGGGCGAGGAAAGCCCCCGGAGACGTGAAGAACGGCGCCGAGGGTGGGAGCTCAAGACCGAACGGGCTGGAAGACAAGTTCGGAATTAGAGCCGAAGGGATAGGCCAGGAACTTCGACCTCGCCGCGGTGGTTCTCGAAAGAGGACAGTCGTTGCGGGTGAGCCGAAAGGCAAGGGAAAGGCCGTTCCGAGGCAGTGGCTTCTAGCAGGTAGGAAAGGCAAACGGGCTCGGGCGCACCGATCCGATGCGGGATAAAAGCCGCGTCGGGGAGCAAGCGGGCTTGTGTCCACTACGCTGCATGCCAAGCTCTGGCCGCGCATGCCGGTCGGGAGAGCGGACTGTTCGATGGGTCACTTGGAACCATTTTTGTTTCTTCGCGTTTTTGTCCTCTGCGTGGTCTGCACGAACAATTCAATTACCGGATCGCTCAGAGAATCTCCTTTGGTGTTACGCGACATGTAAGGGCTGCCGACGACGGTTCATTCGACGCTATCCGGCGTGCAGTCGCGGACACCGCCAGCCAGAAAACGGCCACTCCGCCTACGAATAGCTGGGCGCGATGCCTGATCCACCAAAGTCGTTGAGTGCGATCGCTCAGATGACCAGTGCCGACGCGGAGGCTTTCGGCGGTCCCCGACCAAGCCTCACCAAGCAAGGTGCCTGCGGCAGGGATAGCCAGAGAAAGGAATATAGCCATAATGGCTCCGGGAACCCAACCATGCACAGAAGGTGGATACGTGCGCCAGAGCAGCCATGACGCTGCTACTGCGGCGAAGCAATACAGCAGGACAAAAGGCAGGTTCACGGCCAGGTCGATCCGAGCCCGGTTGTGTCCGAGTGCGCCCGAGACGTACTCAACAGGAACGTTATGTTCTTTTGCGATCTGCTCAAACAGCGAACCCATGCACCGATCCCTTGCTGCTACGTATTCCTCCGGGGACGCATATCTACGGGTGTCGGCATATCGGATCGCAAGATCTTCTGCGAACTCGGCATCCGCACTGAGATGCCGGGCGTCGGCCGCGTGAGTGTCGTGTTCTTTGGGCCATGTGCAATCGGAGTTGCGGCCGTCGCGACGAACACAACCGATGACGAACAGAAGAGATAAAAATATGCCGCAAAACAAGCGTAGCCGTTTCATCGTGCCCTTTCCGTGAGTGATTATATATCTAGTGATCTGACAAACTGAAAATCCTGCGGCACGTTGCGGAAGGGTCCTCGCGTTTGGTACAACCGGATCGCATGGACAAGACCATCCGCAAGCACGCTGGGATTGATCAGCTAGACGAGATTAAGGCGGACGAGTATCGCTACTGGCAGAGCCGGCCCGCACAGGAACGGATCGACGCGGTTTCCGAACTCACTCAAGCCATGTACGCGCTGAAAGGCGAGGCACCGGATGTACCCCGACTTCAAAGAACTCTTGTTCGCTTTGAACGCGCACAGCGTTAAGTATCTGGTCGTCGGGGCCTATGCGGTATCGATACATGCGCAGCCGCGTGCTACGAAGGATCTCGACATTTGGATTCAGTCGGATCCTGAGAATGCGAAGGCGGTCTATGCCGCACTCCAGAAATTCGGTGCTCCGCTCGAGAGTTTGACGATTGCCGACTTCGCGGAGCGCGGTCCATTTTTCCATATGGGCCGTGAGCCCGTCGCGGTCGATATTCTCACCGAGATCCCCGGGGTTGAGTTTGATGCTGCGTGGGAGCGACGAGTTGAGACAGTGATTGATGCAGCTCATGGGCTCACGGCCAATTTTATTTCCCGCGATGACTTGATGGCTGCGAAACTAGCGAGCGGGAGGCCCCAGGACCTAGCTGACCTTGACGCGTTGCGCAGGGCGCGAAAAGCCATTGAGTGACCGCGGCGGTGTCGTCAGGATCGGCCATTCTCTGCGGAGCCCGATAACTCTGAATTCGCAAGTCTGAGGACTGTGTCGCGGGTGAGTGGGGCCAGTTCGACGGTCGGGGTTTCGCGCGGGTCGAGCCAGAGGATTTCTTCGATTTCGGATGCGGCGCGGATTGGGCCCGCCAGGTGGACGCGGTAGATCGCGGCTTCAACGTGACTTCCCTGCTCGTTGGCGGCGGGGGCGGTGAAAGTGCCGAGATAGACTGGGTCCGGTTGAATCGCGCAGGACAATTCTTCGGCGAGCTCGCGTTCGAGGGTTTCAACGTGCGATTCGCCTTCGTGGATCTTGCCGCCGGGTTGCATGAAGGCGCGCGTGCCTTTTTTGCGGACCAGGAGGACGCGGCCGTTGTCGTCCTGGATGATCGCGGCGACGATGCGGATCGTTTTTTGCGACGTGGCCATCCACTTTGCGAGCGGGGCCGAGTAGGCGCGGAACGAATCGACGATCGCGTCCGGGTTCGTATCGAACACCAGCATGGAGGCGTGATCCATGCGCAGGAAACCCTCGCCGGACATTTGTTCGATCATCTGGCGCAGCGGATCGAAATAGCCGTTGGTGTTGAGAAAGCCGCACGGTTTTTGATGGATGCCGAGCTGGGCCCAGGTCCACTGCTCGAAGATTTCTTCGAGCGTTCCGGCGCCGCCGGGCAGCGCGACGAAGCCATCGGCGAGCGTGGACATTTTGGTTTTGCGCTCGTGCATGGTCGGGACGACGTGGAGTTCGGTGAGGTTGACGTGCTGGACCTCGCGGTCGACCAGGGCTTGCGGCATTACTCCGATGACGCTGCCTCCAGCCGCCAGAGCCGCGTCGGCGATCACGCCCATCAAGCCGACTCGTCCGCCGCCGTAGACCAGCTCGATGCCGGCGCGGGCTAGCGTGGTTCCCATAGCACGCGCGGCTTCAGAGTATACGCCGTTCTTGCCGGAACTGGATCCGCAGAAAACGCAGATGCGCATGCGGTGATTACTTCGGAGCGGCGACCGGGGAGTGTGCGGCGACGTAGGCGCTGCGGTAGGCTTCGAAAGCTTGGGCCAGCTCGTTCTGGACGGAGCGCGTTGGATGCAGCGTGAGTCCTTCGATTTGCGAGACCGGGAGAAAATCGCGCGTGGTGGAGCTGATGAAGACTTCGTCCGACGATTCGAGATCGGCCGGCAGCATGGCGCGCTCGATAGCGCGGATTCCAGGAACGTGGATCTCTTCGAGGAGCAGCGCGCGTGTCACGCCGGGCAGACATCCGGAGGCGACGGGCGGTGTCCAGATCTCATTGCCGCGCAGAGCGAAAATGTTGGCCGAGGTGCACTCGGCAGCCTCGCCGCGCTCGTTCAGCAGCAGGACTTCGTCGTAGCCGCGCTGGTGGGCTTCCTCGTACCAAGTGAGGTTCTGTGCCCAGGAGAGAATCTTGGCGTTCACGAATTCGTTGGCGGCGAAGCGCGCGTTCGGTTTGACGGCCAGGCGGACACTTTCGCCCCAGGGGTTGCGATCGGTGGTGAAGGCGATGAGGTCGAAGTCGCGAGTTTGATCGGGGCCTTCGAAAAACCCGCCGCGGTTGCGGACGACGGCGACGCGAAGGGTGGCGTTGACGGCGTGATTCGCTTCGACTAGGCGAACCAGTCGCGATTTGAGCCAGTCGGAATCGGAAGGAAACGGTACGTGCATCAGCCGGGCGTCGTGGCGCAAGCGATCCCAGTGGCGCTCAAAGGCGAACATGACGCCTTCTTCAATACGAATGGTGGAGAAAACGCCCCAGCCGTTCAGGAGTCCGGTCTGGCCGGCGGACAGGGTCTTGGCATGAGTGTCAAGAATGTCGTCGTTGTGTAGAAAAAGGCGGTGCAAATCCAATTCTACCGCGAGCACCGCCGCACGGTCTGGCGGCTAGCTGTTGCCGAGATACAGAACGTGCACGTAAGTGCCCAGTCGGACATTGTAGGCCAGGTAGAAGCCGACGTGGTCGGGATCTTCATAGATGACCACTTCGTCGCTGCCCCAATTCCAGTCCCCGCAATAGGCGAGATCGGTGTCGAAAACGCTGAAGTAAAATCCGTTGAACCAGAAGCGCGACGGGCCGCCGCCGGCGAGGTGCCAAACGTGGTTCTTGCCAAAGCCGCCGGTGAAATGGCCGTGCTCCCAGGGATGGTCGAGATGGAAGCGAGCGTCGTTCTTGCCGGAATCGTGACCGACCCACTGGCCGTTGGAGTGAACGTGGGGCGCTTCCGGATGGCCGGGCTTATCGGCAATGGCGTGCGCGCCCGCGGCCTGGACGGGATGCGCGGAAGGGTTCTTTACCGGCGCTGGACCATGCGAAGGGATTTTGCCGCCGACTTCGCGGTTGCCGCCGCGCGACTCATCTTTCTTTTGCGCGAAGGTTGGCATGAGAAACAATCCCGAGAGAACCGCAAGACCTAAAACTTTTTTCATATCCGCTCCTTTGTCCAAGGCAGTGCTGAAAAACTTTCTTAGTGCACCGGGCAACTGCGATCCGGACCTTGCGGAGCGAGATCGCGATTCAGTTGTCTGAGACTCTAGTAGTACCACGTTCCGCGCAGGTCTGAAGTTAAATCTTCTCGTTTTCGCGCGCCTCGGAATCCTGTAGAATGTAGTTTCGATTCACTGAGCGAGCAGCGGCGCACCCCGCGCCGATCGGAGCTCAGACACAGGGGAAGCAAATGCCAGTAACACAAGCAGGACTTGAAGGCATAGTCGCGGCCGAGTCCAGTATCTGTTTCATTGACGGAGACGAGGGAGTTCTAAGTTATCAGGGCTTCAACATCCATACGCTCGCCGAGAAGGCGACTTTCGAAGAGGTCATCTATCTGCTTTGGCATGGAAAGCTGCCCAAGCAATCGGAACTGGATGCGCTCAAAGCGGACCTGGTGAAGTATCGGCCGATTCCGCGGGAAGTGACGAACTTCCTCAGCTCCGTGCCCAAGATGCCTCCAATGGACGTGCTGCGGACGGCCGTGTCGATGCTCGGGCTGTACGATCCGCTGGCGCGAGACAGTTCCATCGACGCGAGTGTCGCGAAGGCGGCACACTTGATGGCGCAGACCGCGACGATTGTGACGACGTTCGACCGGCTGCGCAACGGGCGGTCGCATATCGAGGGCGATCCGAAGCTAAGTTTCGCGGCGAACTTCTTGTATACGCTGACGGGGACGAAGCCGGACGAGGTGATGGAGCGTGTTTTCGACATTGCGCTGATCCTGCACGCCGATCATGAGTTGAATGCGTCGACATTTGCGGCGCGCGTGGTGGCGGCGACCTTGTCGGATATTCATTCGGCGGTGACGGCGGGGATCGGCGCGCTGAAGGGTCCGCTGCATGGCGGCGCGAACGAAGACGTGATCCGGATGTTACTGGAAGCGGGTTCGGAGAGCGCGGCTGTGGCGCACGTGCAGGACATGCTAGCCAATAAGAAAAAGGTTGCCGGGTTCGGGCATCGCGTGTATCACACCGAAGATCCGCGGGCCACGCACCTGCGTGCGTTGTCTGAAGATCTGGGCCGCCGCACCGGGCACCTGGATCTGTATCTGACGTCCAAGAAGATCGAAGAAATGATCAAGGAGCAGAAGGGGTTGAACGCCAACGTGGATTTCTACTCGGCGTCCACTTACTACTCTCTCGGCATTCCGATCGATCTGTTCACGCCGATCTTTGCGGTGAGCCGCATGTCAGGATGGACAGCGCACGTTCTGGAGCAGTATCGCAACAACCGGCTGATTCGCCCGCGCGCGGATTACATCGGGTTACCGGTGGGTCAGCGCTGGGTGCCGATTTCCGAACGCTAATTTTGGCGACGGTCAGTTTGGCGACAAGCTGGCGGCACTGAACCGGCATGCATGATTTGTCTCAATTTCGCGCCAATCTCGACGCCATCGCGGCGCGATTGAAGACGCGCGGGTTCGAGTTGGATGTCACGCAGTTTCGGGAACTGGATGCGGAGCGTCGCGCGGCGGTGACGGAGGCCGAGCAACTCAAGGCGCAGCGCAATGCGGAGAGCCTCGAAATCAGCAAGCTCAAGAAGCAGGGCGTGGACACAGCCGGGCAGCAGTTGAAGGTACGGGCCATCGGCGATCGCATCACATCGCTGGATGAAAAGGTCAAGGAACTGGACGAGAAATTTCGGGAACAGCTCGCCGGGATTCCAAACATTCCCCACGAATCGGTGCCGGTGGGGCGCAGTGCCGAGGACAATGTCGAGGTCCGACGGTGGGGAACGCAGCCGAAATTCGACTTCGAACCGAAGGCGCATTGGGATCTCGGGCCGGAGCTGAAGATTTTGGATCTGGAGCGCGCGGCCAAGATCACGGGGGCGCGGTTCGCGGTGTATTGGGGCGTGGGGGCGCGTCTGGAGCGGGCGCTGATCAACTTCATGCTGGATGTCCACACGCGCGAGCATGGCTACACCGAGGTGCTGCCGCCGTTCATGATCAATTCGGCGAGCCTGTTCGGCACGGGGCAGCTTCCGAAATTCAAAGCCGATCTTTTCAAGATAGAGGGCAATGATTTCTGGCTGGCGCCGACGGCGGAAGTCCCGGTGACGAATTTGTTTCGGGACGAGACGCTGGATGCCGCGGAGCTTCCGATCTCGTTGTGCGCTTACACGCCGTGTTTTCGCAGCGAGGCGGGATCGTATGGGCGCGATGTGCGCGGGATTATCCGGCAGCACCAGTTTCAAAAAGTGGAGTTGGTGAAATTTTCGCCGCCCGAATCGAGTTACGAGCAGTTGGAAAAGCTGACGTCGGATGCCGAGGACATTTTGAAGCGACTGGGGCTGCCGTTTCGGACGGTGGCGCTCTCAACGGGCGATATCGGCGCTGCGTCGGCTAAGACTTACGATCTGGAAGTGTGGCTACCGGGGCAGAACGCGTACAAAGAAATCTCCTCCTGCTCGAATTTCGAGGCGTATCAGGCGCGGCGAGCATCGATACGCGCGAAGTCGGGAAAGGGCAAGGCCGAGTACGTGCACACGCTGAACGGAAGCGGACTGGCAGTAGGACGGACGTGGGTAGCGATTGTAGAGAACTACCAGCAGGCTGACGGCAGCGTGGTGGTGCCGGAAGCGCTGCGTCCGTATCTAGGCGTGGAGCGCATCCAGCGCGAGTCACAATCGTTCCACTAAAATTCCCGCCCCGCAACATCCGCTGATTCAAAAACTTCGTGAATTCGGGCGCGCTACGGCGCGGCGCTCCGTGCTAGGACTGCGCTTACTCTGAAGCCGGACCGGCGAACCGGTCACGCAATTTTCCAGGAGGCAGCATGTTCCGTTCGCGGCGGTGGCTATTGTGCGCAACCTTGTTCAGTGCCACCTTAGGGTTCGACGTAAGGCTGGGGGCCACTCCGCCACTGACGACGATTCAGGACACGCTGTTTAATTCCGATGGCAGCCGGTTCAACGGCGTAATCACGATTTCGTGGCAGACCTTCGAGGCATCGGACGGGAGCGACATCGCGGCATCGTCGATCCGGCTGCAGATCGTGAATGGCCTGCTGTATGTGCAGCTGGTTCCGAGCACCACCGCGATCACGCCCACAGTTTACACGGTGCAATACAGTAACGGCGGAGCGTCGGTGTACACGGAGGCATGGGCGGTTTCGGCGAGCAGCACGGCGCTGACGGTGGCGAACGTGCGGCTGGCGCCGGGGACGGTGACGGGGGCAGGATCGCCGCCGGTGACTCCGCCGACCAGCTCTCCGTCTTCGGGCGGGTCGACACCGCCAGCGCAAACAACCCTCGGGATTAGCGACATTACGGGGCTTCAAACGGCGCTAACCGTGCGACCGGTGGAGGGGGCATCGTTTGCGGTGGGGCGCGCGGCCGTGATCGATTCGACGGGCGCGCTGGATGGGGCCCAGGGAAATCTCGGCGATTGCTTGCATGTCGATGGCACCAGCGGACCATGCGGCTCGACCGGCGGAACGAGTGGAACGGGGACGTTCGTTGACGCCGAGATTCCGAGTGGAGCAATCAATGGCAGTAACACCAGCTTTGCTTTGGCGAATATTCCAGCGCCCGTCGCCAGCCTCGAATTGTTCCGCAACGGCCTGTTGCTGCAATCGGGCAACGACTACACAATTTCCGGTAATTCCATCACGTTTCTCAGCGGCACCGCGCCGCAGAGTAGCGATATCTTGATCGCGTCGTATCGCATGTCGGTGACGATCACGGGCGTCGGCTTTGTGGACCTGGAGACGCCGGCGGGTGCTGCAAATGGAAACAACACGTCTTTCACTCTGGCGCAGACGCCAAGCCCGTTGTCGAGCGTGGCGGTGTTCCGGAACGGAATGCGCCTGGCATCGGGGCTGGACTACACGATCATCAGCAACACGCTCACGTTTGCGGCGGGCGCTGTCCCGCAATCGGGGGACGTAATCCTTTGTTCGTATCGCGTGGCACAGTAAGGGGCGCGGAGTTTCTAAGGTCTTTTGATGCGGCGGATCGCGCGGATCTTTTGATTGTCCTGGGCGGCAACTTGCGGCAAGATGGGAGTCGGTGACGCTGTCCCGGTGTGTGGGGCAGGCAGAGAAGTGAGACCAGTCGCCGGTTTCGTGCGTCTTTCGTGGGAATGATCGAGCCATTCTGAAGGCGGGGACCGGCGGCTGTTCTAATTCTTATGACGTGCCGTTACTGCCAGCCGCCGCCGAGGGCGCGGTAAAGATCGACCACCGAATCGAGCTCCTGGAGACGGAGCTGGGCAAGCTGGAGTTGCCCGCCGAAGAGATTTCGCTCCGCGTCGAGAACCTGCAAGTAGCTATCCAGACCGCCGCGATAGCGCAATTCCGACAAGCGAACACTTTCCGATAGCGCCACGACCAATTTTTCTTCTTCCTGCCGCTGCTGGTGCGTCTTGTCGTGCGCGACCAGGGCATCCGAGACTTCACGCAGCGCGGTGTAGATGGACTTCTGATAGCTCACAAGCATCTCAGCCTTCTGCGCTTCGGTGAATTGGATACCGGCACGGAGCCCAGCATGAAATATGGGAGTGGTCGCCGATGGACCAATGCTGAGCATGCGCGCAGGGCCGGAAAAAAGCGCTAAGAGAGGCGAGCTCTGACCTCCCGCGAATCCCGTGAGCGAGATTTGGGGGAACAGTAGCGCGCGAGCGGCGCCGATTTCAGCATTCGCAGCGATCAGGTTATCCTCGGCTTGGCGGATGTCGGGGCGGCGCTCGAGGAGGGCGGAAGGCAAACCGGGTGGAAGCTCGGGAGGTCCAGCGAGTTGTTCGAGGCTCACGCCGCGCTCGATGGCGGCCGGCGCTTTGCCGAGCAAGAGGCTCAACGCGTCTTCGTTCTGTCCGATGGCGCGCTGGGTTGCAGCAATTTGGGCCGTGGCGGTATAGAGAAATTGTTCGGCCTGGTGGACCTCGAGAAGATTGGCGGCTCCGCGCTCGCGGCGCAGTTCGATCAGGCGCAGGTTCTGTTGTGCGGCATCGCGAGTATGCTGGGCAATGTCGAGCTCGAGGTCCTGCTCGCGCAAGGCAAAGTACCCGGTCATCACTTCTGACACCAGCGAGAGAATCACTCCGTGGCGGGCTTCATCTGTGGCGAGATATTGAGCGCGCGCGGCTTCGGTGAGGCGGCGGACGCGGCCCCACAGATCGAGCTCCCAATTGAAATTGAGCCCGGCCTGGGTGTAGCTGGTTTTGAAGGGCTGGCCCCCTGGGAACGGGAACGCGCCGATGGCGGAGGATTGCGCGGCGGTGAATTGGGCGGTGGCGTCGAGCGTGGGGAACAAGTCGGAACGCGTGATGCCGACTTGGGCCCGCGCTTCGAGGACGCGTTCGGCGGCGATGCGCACGTCGAAGTTTTGCTGGAGGGCGGTGTCGACAAGCTGCTTCAGTGCGGCGTCATGAAACAAATCGAACCACTTGGTATCGGCGATGGACGCGGTGCCATCGGTCGGGGCGCTGCGGAATTGCGTAGGCAGAGACTGGGGCGGACGATGGTAGTTCGGTCCCATGGTGCAGGCCGCAAGCGCAGCGAGCAACGGTAGGATGAAAGCGGCGCGCCTCAAGCGACAGTCTCCGGGACGGGAGCCTCGGCCGGCTTGTGGCGTTTCCGCCGCTCCACCAGCGTCTCGATCACGAAATACTGCACCGGAACGAAGAAGATAGCGAGCAGCGTGGCTGCGTTCATTCCGCCGAAGACCGCGGTTCCGAGAGATCGCCGCGAGGCCGCACTCGCGCCAGTAGCGACGAAGAGGGGCACCACGCCGAGGATGAAGGCGAAGGACGTCATCAGAATCGGGCGGAGGCGCAGGCGAGCCGCATGGAGGGCCGCTTCGCGAACTGACATATTCTCCTTTTCCCGACTGTCCTTGGCGAATTCGACGATCAGAATGGCGTTTTTCGCGGCGAGACCGATCAAAGTCACGATGCCGATCTGCGTGTAAATGTCGTAGGGGTAGTTGCGAAGGTAAACGGCGAGCAGCGCACCGAACAAACCCAGGGGGAGCGACAGCAGGACCGCGAACGGGATGGACCAGCTTTCGTAGAGCGCGGCGAGACAGAGAAACACCAGGACAGTGGCGAATCCGAAGATCACGCCCTCGTGGCCTTGGGCTAACTTTTGTTGGTATGTGGTGCCGGTCCATTCATAGCCATAGCCGGCGGGGAGTTTCGCGGCGAGCTTTTCCATGATGTCGATGGCTTCGCCGGAACTTACGCCGGGCGCCGGTCCGCCGAGGAGCTGGAGGGCGCGGAATCGGTTGTAGCGATAGACAACGTCGGGGCCGGTGCTGGGCTTCACTGACGCCAGGGTGCCGAGCGGTACCATGTCGCCGCCGTTGCTGCGAACGTAGAAGCGATCGATGTCGGAAGGATGCGAACGAAACTCGGGCTCGGCTTCGACTAGGACCTGCCAGGTGTGGCTGAAGCGATTGAAGTCGTTTACGTAAAGCCCACCGAGGAAAGTCTGAAGCGTGTTGTAGGCGTCGGTGACGGGGATGCCGAGCGTCTGCAGTTTGTCCAAATCCATGTCGACGCTGTAGGACGGGACGGCCGCGCGAAAGGTGCTGATCATGGGCCCCAGGCGCGGATTCTCATGGGCGGCGGCGATGAGACTGTCGCCGACGGCGCTCAATTGATCGAGATCTCCGCCGGCGCGATCTTCGAGCACGAACTGGAATCCGCCAGTGAGACTAAGGCCAGTGATGGGCGGCAGACCGAAGGCGAAGGTGACGGCTTCGGGTACTTCGGCGAAGGCGCGATTGGCGCGCGCAATGATGGCGTTGAGCTGCAGATCGGGCGTGGTGCGATCTTCCCAGGGATCCAGAGCCATGATGATTCCGGCGACGTTGGAGCTATTGGTTTGGGTGGCGAAATCGGTGCCGCCGATGACGAACCAGGTTTTGATGCCTTTGATCTTCGCGATGCGCTCTTCGATTTGTTTTACCGCGGCGTTGGTGCGATCGGTGGAGGCGCCATCGGGTAAACGGACGGAGACGAAGATCGCGCCTTGATCTTCGTCAGGAAGAAATCCGCTGGGCAGCGTCTTGAAGAGCCACGCGCCGGCGGCCCAAAATGCAAGCAGTCCGATCAGGGCGAAGGCGGATCGGCGGATCATCGCGGAGACGCCCGAAATGTAGCGGTTGGTGGTCCACTGGAACGCGCGATTAAAATACTCGCCCAGGCGCACCAGCGGATTGCGTGAGGCTTTGTGCGGCTTGAGCAGCATGGCACTAAGGGCCGGACTTAGCGAGAGTGCGCTGAAGGCTGAGAGCAGCACCGACGTCGCGATGGTCAGCGCGAATTGCTTGTAGATTTGACCGCTGATTCCACCCAGGAACGCGACCGGAATGAATACCGCGGCAAGGATGAATGCAATCGCCACGACCGGCGCCGAGACCTGCTCCATGGCGCGGGAGGTGGCTTCACGCGGTGGGAGGCCGTCGTCTATGTTGCGCTGAACGGCCTCGACAACCACGATCGCGTCGTCCACCACGATGCCGATGGCGAGCACCAGTCCGAACATGCTGGTGATGTTGATAGAGAATCCAAGCAGCGGGAACAGCGCGAGCGTGCCGATGATGGCGACGGGGACGGTCAGCAGGGGGATCAGAGTGGCGCGCCAGTTTTGCAGGAAGATGAAGACCACCAGGATCACTAGGCCGACGGCGGAGAAGAGCGTGATGATGACGTCTTTGATGGCGGCGCGGACGAAGATGGTGGAATCGTATGGGATTTCGTAGGTGATGCCGGCGGGGAAATTCGCCTTGGCGCGTTCGAGCAGAGCCTTGACCTGGTCGGCGGTCTCGACGGCATTGGCGCCTGGCGAAAGAAACACGATCACGCTGCCGGACGGGTGGCCGTTCAGGCGATTGAAGCTGGAGTAGGATTGGGCGCCGAGTTCGACGCGTCCGATGTCGCGGATGCGAACGAGCGAGGCGTCCGGTTGCGCGCGCACGACGATGTTGCCGAATTCTTCGGGGTCGAGCAGGCGGCCTGGGGCGGAGATCGCGTATTGGAACGCGGTTCCGGGCGGAGCGGGCGAGGCGCCGAGCGATCCAGCCGGATTCTGGCGATTCTGCGCGTTAATGGCATTGCTGACGTCGGTGGCGGTGAGACCGAGCTTCGACATCTTGTCCGGGTCGACCCAGACGCGCATGGAGTAGACCAGCGGCGAGCTGAGGCGCGTATCGCCGACGCCGGGCAGGCTTCCAATTTGATTCAGTAGATTGATCTGCGCGTAGTTGACGAGGAACGTCGAGTCGTAGCGGTTGTCGGGCGAAGTGAGTCCGACGACCATGAGGAACGCGCTCGAAACCTTCTTGACCACGACGCCCTGGCGCTGCACTTCGGGAGGCAGTCGCGGGAGCGCGAGGTTGACTTTGTTCTGGGTCTGAACCGTGGCCGTGTCGGGATTGGTCCCGAGTTGGAAGGTGACGGAAATGGAGATGGTGCCGTTGTTGGCGCTGCTCGACAGGAAATAGAGCATGCCATCCAGTCCTGCGAGCTGCTCTTCGATGGGCTGGGCGACGGTTTTTTCGAGATCGATCGCGTTGCCGCCGAGATACGTGGCGGTGATCTGGATGACTGGCGGGACGACCTCGGGGAACGTCGCGATGGGCAGAGTCGGGATGGCGACCGAGCCGAGGATGATGATGACGATCGCGATGACGATGGCGAAGACCGGACGTCGGATGAAAAAATGCGCCATGCTGGATCAGCTTCCGGGTTGATACGGCTTGGGAGTAACGGGCATGCCGGGGCGGACGCGGAGCTGGCCTTCCACGATGACGCGATCGCCGGGCTTGAGGCCTTGGGTGACGATCCAGTTATCGCCGGTGCGCTCGGCGGTAGTGATCACACGGAGCTCCACCTGGTTGTTCGCGCCGACGGTGTAAACGTTGGTCATGTTTTGCAATTGCTGGACAGCGCGCTGCGGCACCAGCACGACGTTCTTGCGCATCTCGGTTTCGACGCGAACTTTTCCGAACTGGCCGGGAAGGAGAGTTCCCTGCGGGTTCGGAAAACTGGCTTGCATTTCGAGCGTGCCGGTTTTCGGGTCGACTTGATTCAGCGTGTTGGTGATGTAGCCCTTCTGCGGGAACACGCTGTTGTCGGCGAGCACCAGACTGAGGGCGGACGCCGAGAGCGTGCCGTGCTTCTTGAACGCGAGATATTGGGTTTCATTGACTTTGAAGCGGACCCAGATGGGATCTAGCGGAACGATAGTGGTGAGCGGCTGCTGGGCGTTGGCTGTGACCAGGCCGCCGACGGGGACCAGAGTATCGCCGATTAGGCCGGTGATGGGCGCGCGAATAGTAGCGTATTCGAGATTGAGGTTCGCAGTGCGAAGAGCAGCGCGCTGCGCTTCTACCTTGCCTTCGGTTGAGGCGATCTGGGTTTGCGTGGAGAGGCGAGTTTGGTCGACGTTGGCCTGGCTGGCGCGCACCCCGGCTTCTCCCGCATGAAGAGCGGCGACCGCGGCGTCGAGTTCCTGCTTGGCGGCGGCTTCTTCCTTGACGAGAGGAGTTAAGCGCTCATAGTCCTGTTGATACTTGAGCAGATTGGCTTGCGCGGCGGCCAAGTTCGCTTCGGCCTGGAGTAGCGCGACTTGCTTGCGCGCGAAATCGAGATCCGCTTCGCTCTGGGCAAGATTGCCTTTGGCCTGCGCGACTGCCGCTTCATAGGGACGCTGATCGAGGACGTAGAGAACGTCGCCTGCGTGGACTTGCTGGCCGGGATGGAACTCCCATTTGTCGATGTAGCCGTCAACTCGTCCACGCACTTCGACGCTGTTGCGCGCGTAGGTCTGCGCCGGATATTCCGAGAAGATCGGCACGTCGGCGGCGCCGACTTGCGTAACTAGAACGAGCGGTGGAGGCGGCTGGCCGCCGGGGTTCCGGCTTTGCGCGGATGAATTGCATCCGGCTAGCGCGAGGCAGACAAATGCGCCGGCAAACGCAAAGAAAGCACGGAAGTGAATACCAAATCGTTGCATAGAGGACTAGCGACGGTTTCCCGAGGAAGGCGTGGTTGGCCTGTAAGACTCTATTTTACGACAAGGTGTATAGGCGGCGCGAGCCGGGCGCGCGGTTACTGCTTTTCGTATACCATCTTCTGATCGAACTCACCGAGCGGGCCAGCGACTATGTGCGCGTTCTGCGTCAGCGTTTTGCCGTCCGGCCCGAGCACCCAAGTGGCTTTGAGAGCGATGTCGGTTCCCTGGACATTCAGTTTCGTGTCCACAACCAGGTTTGCACCGGTCCAATTTGCAACGCTTTTCGCTTCCATGCCGCTGATGTTGTTGGTGGCTTCTTTGCCGTCGGTGGTCAGGGTGAGGACGTAATCCTGTTTGCCTTGAGCCCCATCGACGGAGACGGTGTCTTTCAACGCCGGCTCACTGTGCACGATGATGTCGGTGTGGCTAGTATCTGGAGGGAGCGGCCCGAAATCGGATTTCTCGATGTTCAGCTTCCAGGTTCCGCTATAGTTCGGACGCGCACCGGTGACGGTAGTGGCGCCGGTGGTTGCGGTTGCGGTGGCCGGGGCCGCGCCGCCCGCGCCCTTATCGAATACCATCTTCTGATCCGTTTCACCGAGAGCCGCGGCGGCCAGGTGAGCGTTGACCGTAAGCGTGTTGCCATCGGTTGAAAGGGACCACACTTGCTTGATAGTGACGTCGTTGCCCTGGACATTGGTTTTCGAGTCGACCACCAGGTTGTCGCCGTCCCAGCTCAGGATCGATTTCACGGTCATTGGCCCCTGATCGTTGGTGGCTTCCTTGCCGTCGGTGGTGTAGCTCAGCGTGAGGGTTTGGGCGCCTTGCGGGCCGTCCTGCTTCACTGTGTCTTTAAACGACGGGTCGTTGTGCTCGATCATGTCGACGCGGCTGGTTGGGCCGGGGAGCAGACCGAAGTCGCTCTTCGAGACGTTGAGAGTCCAGGTGCCACTAAAATTCGGTTTGGCGGCGAGCGAGGCCGCGAACGCTACAGCAGCGAAACAAACGAGGGATGCTTTGCGATACATACCGATCTCCATCTGAAATACCCTTAAGCAGACAATTTTCGGGCGTGAGCCCAGATTAACACGGGACACTAGAAGGTGTACGGAGTCAGGCGGCGGCAGGTTCCACAATTGCGGACATGGAGCCTTTGGATTGGCCCATGCGGGGATCGGCTCCGTATCCGTGGATTTGCTGGCGTCCGAATTCAGCCTGCGCGAGCTCGCAGGTGATCACCACCGTGCGGCCGGTTTTATCGACTTCGACGGCATGCTGGAATGCGTCGGGCGCCGAGTAGGCGAAGAGTTTTTGGAGCATTTCGATTACGTATTCGTAGGTATGCTCGTTGTCGTCCAGCAGAACGACGTTGTAGAGCGGCGTGAGGTCGTCGCGGTTTTGACGCTGGACTTCTTTTTCGTGTTTTACGCCCGGGGTCGCTGTTCCGCTAGGCATCGGTGAATCTTCATCATAGCGATGAATCGGGGTGCTGGGTGGTATGATCGATTTAGGAAGGGGGCGCAACGGATTCGACGGGATCGAATCGTCGTAGAGAGGCGTGCCGGGTTCCGAGCTCCCGTAAAACGATCGGAAAACAACAACTGCCAATCAGCAGTTTGCTTACGCTGCTTAATTAATTAAGTAGCCGCTCCGGGTGTTGGGCCTCGACGGCATCCAAGGGGCGTCATTTTCGGGGATTGGGCCGCAGGCTTCTGCTCGGAGCCGAGGGCTGACGACAATCGGGCTAAGCGGTCGTTTTCTTGCCGGTTCTAATGCGGCCGCCGACAACTACCGAATCGGAAACGCACGTAGTTCTCTTTAGGGCGGGCTTTCTCGGACGCGGGTTCAACTCCCGCCGCCTCCACCAACTTGTTTCCGATTTTGGTTGACGTAATCGATGGCCGAGTAAATCTGCGGACGGATCAAGTTCAAAGTAGAGAAAGCTGTTCATGAAGGAAAAGCTTACGTCTCGCTAAGCGAGTTCCATTTGATGGGCTACGAACCATGCGATGCCGATCGAGAAGCGGCTGAAGACGCATTTTACGAAGCCGCCTATGAACAGGTCGGTCCCCATTGGGCGCAAGACCATGGCATGTACTTCTACGAGGATGCCATCCGTGAATTCACGGCTGAACGCTTGCGATCTTACTACCTGGCGCATCCCAACTTGGCAGCCCCAGCGCACGAATCACTTCAGTACGCCGAGTCTCTGCGGGTATCGTTTCCGAGAGCGGCGTTGGTTTTCGCGGTGACGGCAACAGAACTTGCTGTGAAGACCGCGTTGCTCAAGCCAATTGTCTTTGGCCTCGTACACACGGAAGGTGTTGCGGCATTCGTCACGGACTTGACGACGCACCATACAGGGATGGAGCGGTTTCAACATCTGTTGACCGAGATTCTAGCTCGTTTCGGCGGTGTTGACCTCAGATCGTTCAAGCGAGCGGATTCTTCGAAAACGCTGTGGGAAGAGATCGGGGAAGTCCAGAACGCCCGTAACTACATAATCCATCGGGGCGAGTGTCGCAGTGACGATCGTGCCGATCTCGCGATTGCTGTAGCTGCAACGCTTCTGACGAAGGTGCTCCCCAATATCCTTGCGAACTTGGGACTGCATCTGCATCCGCCGATGATGGTCTGTGGACAGCCTCATCCGCGAGATCCGAACCGCCGATAGCTGCGCCTGACGGACGCGGGTCAACTCCCCCGCTTCCGCCGAGAAGTGCGTTAGGTTTTGAGTTCAGTTAGCGAACAGTCCAGTCGGCGACGTGCAGGCCCGGAATGCTCGCGAATTCACGTGTGTTGTGGGTGACGAGCGTGACTCCGAGACTTAGGGCGTGGGCTCCGATGAGCGTGTCGAGCGGACCGATACGCGAGCCTTTTCGTTCGAGCGCTGCGCGGATGTCGCCGTAAGCGCGGGCGGCAGCAGAGTCGAACGGGGCTAATTCCAAGGGCGTTAAGAACAAATCCAGAGCTGCACGATTCTTTGCGGGTTGAGCGCTCTTGGAAACTCCGAATTCGAGCTCGGCCAGCGTGATCGAAGAAATTGCAATGTCGCCTGGCGAGTGCTGTTCGAGATGCCGCAAAATTCCGGGGTTGCGAGAACGGATCAGGTCGATGCACGTATCCGTGTCGAGTAGCGCTTTCATATCTATTTGAACGGATCACGACGGCGCTGCATGGCGGGTTGGCGGCGCTCGCTCAGGAAGTCATCCGAGAATTGGCTCAAGCTGGACACCAATGTTTCCCAGGACCGGGTGGCGGGTAAGAGCAGAACGCCCTCGCCAAGTTTCTTGACGAGCACATGGTCGCCTTGAAAGCGGAACTCCTGGGGAAGCCGGACGGCTTGGCTCCGGCCATTGCGGAATAGTTTGGCGGTTTTCATAGTCGTCTCTCTTGATATATACCATCAGTATATACCTTACGCGGGCCGTTGTGGCCTCAAGCTTCATGCCCCGCTGCCGAAAAGATCCATGGAGGCAGGCTATCTCCGCACGACGGGTGGAAAGCGCGGTGAATCGACGTCCCAAGCGGGGGCCGACGCTGGAGGTTTGCGTGGATCGCATCCTCAACAGCGAGGGCGTGCCACCATTCACGAAAAGCGCCAATGACCTGATGCTGAAGACGCTCGATTTCGAGAGCAACGGCCGAGAATTGGGGGCGCTGATCCTCAAAGACCTGGGATTGACGTCGCAGCTTCTGCGGCTGGCGAATTCGGCCATGTTCAATCGCTCCGGCCGGCCGATACTGAGCGTGGCGCACGCCATGATCCTGCTGGGGTGGGACCGGGTGCGGAATCTGGTGAGCACGGTGCGGTATGTGGAACATTTTGTAGATCGCTCGGCTGGGCTGCGCGAGCTGATGCTGTTGTCGGTCTTGACTGCGGTACATAGCCGCGAAGTGGCTGCGGCGAGCGGGTATCCGAGGCCGGAAGAAGCGTACCTGTGGGGATTGTTCCGCAATATCGGCGAAGTGCTGATCGCCTGCCATTATCCGATCGAGTATGCATCGATTCTGCTGGCGATGCAGACGGAAAAAATCCCTCTGGGCGCGGCGTGCCTGCGGGAGTTGAGTTTCCGGGCAGACGATGTGGGCCTAAAGGTAGCGGCAGGTTGGAACATGCCGTCACGTGTGTGTCGGGCGTTAGCGGGCGCCGACAACGCGGGAGTGCTGCTGGACCGGTCGGCCGCCTCGATCGCTGACTACGCGCGAGAGCTGACGCATGCAATCTATCGGGAGGGCGCGGGAATTGAGGCCGTGAATTTGAAATGCGTGCTGGATGCGGAGGGGAACCGGAATCTGATTTCAGTACGCGACCTGTGCCGGATCGTGGATTCGGCGGTCAGCGAGACGGAGACGACATTTGCAGCGCTCGGAGTTCCGGCCGCGCGGTTGCGTCTGGAAACGCAAGCCGAACGGGCGCGTACCATCCTGGCGACGTATCAGGTGTTCACCGCGACAAAGCTGGCCGCACTCGACCAGGCCATCGACACAGCAAGCCGGACGCTGCGGCAGCCCGGTTTCGAGCTGACTAGTTTCATGACTATGCTGCTCGACGCACTGAGCGTGGCGGGGTTCGAGCGCGTGGTATTTGGTCTGGTGAACGGATCGCACACGACAATACACGGTCGGCTGGCCAGCGGTGACGGCGCCGACGAGCTTTTGCGCGACTTCGACTTTCCGATGGACGGCAGCGATGGCGCGGTGCTGGCGGCCCTGGAGCGAAGGACGGACGTGTTAGTGGATCGCGATCGCGACGACCGTTACGAAGATTCGCTGCTGGTCACGAGCCTGAAGCCGACCGCGTTCGCGCTGTTCCCGATCATCGTGGATGGACAACCGGCGGGATGCTTGTACGCCGACCGGTTGACTCCATCGCCGGGCCTCGAGATGGTGCGTCCATCCCTGGTGCGCGTGCGCAATGCGATGACGGCGGCGATCCGCAGAATCGCGCACGCTTCATTGTCGAGTAGATCCTAGTCCGGCGGCGGGCGCGGCCCGGCCGCATTCATAATGAGTACGTGAGCAATAGCCAGATCGAACCGCATTCGCCTGCGCGACGGAGAGCGCTCGCCGCATGGTCAAGCTATGGACTGTTGCTGTTCGTCACGCTGATCAAGCCGTTCAGCAATGTTTTTCTCGCGTGGGGCATGCGTCAATTTCCCGAGGCGGTGAGTGTGAATCCCGTGCTTTATCTGCGGGCGATGATCGAGCCGTTCGTGGCGGTCGGGATTGCAATGCAGATCCTGTGGCTGCTGACGCGGATGTCCTTGCTGAGCGTGGCGGATTTGAGCTTCGTGCTGCCGGTGACCTCGGCTGGGTATGTGATCTCGACGCTGCTGGGGCGGCTGGTGCTGCATGAGCCGGTGAGTGCGGAACGCTGGGCGGGGGCAGTGCTGATCTCGCTCGGCGCGGCGCTGGTGGTGTCCACTCCCGAGAAAACGACGGGGCGGCCCACGGCGGCGGTGGAGAGTGCGCGGTGAAGTGGATCTTGCTTGCGGTGATTATCGGCTCCACGGTGGTGAGTGATGTTTTGCAAAGCCGGGAAATGCGGATGGCCGCGAAGGGCAGTCCGGATGCGCCGGGACTGGGGAGGGTGTTGGCGCTGACCGTGTCTCGAGGATATCTGGCTTTGGCGATCCTGTGCATGGCGGTTTCATTTTTCGCCTTTCTAGCCCTGGTTCAGACGGAGCCAATCAGTTTCGCGGTGCCGGCGTCGGCTGGGAGCTTCGTGCTGGAAACATTGCTAGCGAAATTTTTCCTCGGCGAGCGGATCGCGATGCGGCGCGCCGCCGGAGCGGCGTTGGTGGCTTGTGGAATTGTATTAGTGGCGCGCTAACACGATTTTCCGAGAAAAGTTTCTCACGTAAACTTCTTTTACAATCCAAACCGGAAGCAGCTAATTTTTCCACGAACGGTCTTGTCATGCGTTGGTCTTTCGGGTAACCATGGATAAAGCGGGCCACGTCTCTTGAGGTTAGTACTTGCAAGCGAGTGGTGCGCATCAACGTGAGGAGCACACGTGAGAAGCATGAAAGTTGCAGTTCTCGGAGGAGATGGTTACTGCGGTTGGGCGACGGCGTTGTACTTAGCCCGAAAGGGCCATTCGGTGGCCATTGTCGACAATTTCGCTCGGCGGCAGTGGGATTATCAGTTAGGTGTTCAGACCTTGACGCCCATCCGGCCGCTGGCGGAGCGTTTGAAGGTCTGGAACCAGCTAACCGGTAATTTCATCGAGCAGTTCACCGGCGACATAACTCACTACGATTTTCTGCATGGCGTGATCCGCGATTTCGAGCCGGACGCTGTGGTTCATTTCGCCGAGCAGCGTTCGGCTCCGTATTCGATGATCGACCGCAGGCACGCGGTGTTCACGCAGATCAACAACGTCGAGGGCACGCTGAACCTGCTGTTCGCTTTACGCGAACTGAGGCCGGACTGCCACCTAGTGAAGCTGGGAACGATGGGCGAGTACGGAACGCCCAACATCGATATCGAAGAAGGCTACATCGCGATCGAGCATAACGGGCGGAAGGATGTACTTCCCTTCCCCAAACAGCCGGGCTCGTTCTATCATTTGTCGAAAGTTCACGACAGCCACAACATCATGTTCGCGTGCAAGATTTGGGGGCTGCGTGCCACCGACTTGAATCAAGGCGTGGTGTACGGGACTGTCACCGAAGAAACGTCGTACGATGAGGCGCTGATCAATCGCTTCGACTACGACGAGGTTTTCGGCACCGTGCTGAACCGGTTTTGCTTGCAGGCTGCGATTGGGCATCCGCTGACGGTGTACGGGCGCGGCGGGCAGACGCGGGGCTTCCTGGACATTCGCGACACGGTGCGCTGCGTCGAACTTTCGATTCAGAATCCGGCCGCGCGCGGCGAGTGCCGGGTGTTCAACCAGTTCACCGAGCAGTTTTCCGTGCTGGAACTGGCGGACATGGTGAGGGTGGCCCGGGAGAAGATGGGGCTGAGCGTCGAGATCGAGCATTTGGAAGATCCGCGTGTCGAGCTTGAGGAGCACTATTACAACGCCAAGCATTCCAAGCTCACGGATCTGGGTCTGAAGCCGCATCTGCTGTCGGATTCGCTGCTGGATTCGCTGATCAATGTGGCCGAGCGCTATCGCGATCGCGCCGATCCATCGGTGCTGCTGCCGCAGGTGAGCTGGCGCAATGGGACCAACCGGCGACAGACACAGATGACCGCTACCGCGGTGGCGCTGTAATCCAACCGCGCTAGTTCGGCTTCGCGGCGGGCTTGTCCGCGGCTTTCTTATCGGGCGAATCAACGGTTACGTTCACAGCCAGCAGGCTGGCATCAGCGTCCTGGTTCACGTCCACCGTCAGCGGCGACTCGAGGTCGATCTCGGCGGGCTTGATGGTCTTTCCGTCGTCGAGAAACTTGGTCTTGCCGGTGAGTTTGATGGTGAGGAGCTCACTGTCTTCGGTCTCGATCACGATTTTCTTCTTGTCGAGAACTTTCAACTTCCCTTTGAAAACCAGGATCACGCCTTTCGGCGCGGATGCGCCTGAAGGGGTGGTTCCGGGTGCGCCGCGGCGAGTTCTTGGATTCGGATAAGGGTACTGGCCGTAGATCGAGGCTGCGATCAGACAGAGCGTCAGAAGCAAGCGGCTGGGCAAAGAACGCATCATTGTTGCGGAAGAATCACGATGGGCGCCCGCCAGAAGGCGAACTTCCCGGCAGTGGGATCGAAAACGCTCACCTGGCAAGTGTACCTGCCCGGTTGCAATTTCGCCAGCGGCACGCTGAAACGTAAGGGCACCGCTTTGGTTTTGGGATTCAGGCCGTCGGAAACGCGCAGTGGATCGGTTTCGAAGGCTTTGATCTTACCTCGATAAAAGCTGACGTTCGCCATCAGCGGTTGTGTGGCTTCGGCGGCCGGTTCGTAGGCCTCGAGGTAGACGTACAGATTCTGATCGGTTCGGAATACGCGGGTCACGCTGGGGACCAGCTTCACGCCGTCCTGGATGAGCGGATGGTTGGCGAGCACCTTCTTGTCTTTTTCCGCGGTAGCCACCGCCGAGGCGAGCGGCTCGCGCT
>Ga0335078_10001974_pt1 | contig 31012 bp, 31 predicted proteins | sample Lox_Sample_32_FD_206711 | JGI IMG/M metagenome (GOLD analysis project Ga0335078, IMG submission 206711) | Soil microbial communities from Loxahatchee National Wildlife Refuge, Florida, United States - Lox_Sample_3.2 | ecosystem: Environmental > Terrestrial > Soil > Wetlands | place: USA... | reverse complement strand
ATTCCTCCGCGTGTGCTCAGCCTTGAGCAATGCATCGAATTCATCGCCGACGATGAAATGGTGGAGATCACGCCGAAGTCCATTCGTCTGCGCAAGAAAGTCCTCGATCCGAACAAGCGTCCCCGCCGCTGGCAGCAGCTTCGCGCCGCAAAAGAAGCGGGTGAATAGCGCCTGAACGCCCGGCCAGCGTGTCCGCGCATGGCATTTTCGCTATAATAACGGCTGGAACTCCCATTGCATTTCTCAGCTTGCAAAGCCTCTCTTAAGGGCCGGCTCGCCGGGGGAAATTGCGCCGCCATGCGCGATAACTGCTGACATGACGACCTGGGTCCTGGCCACGCTGATTCTCTACGTTCTAAGTTTCGCGGCATATCTGCGCAATCTATTTGTCGAAAACACATGGGTTGGCCGGTTTGCCGCGCTTTGTTTGGCCGTGGGATTGTTGTGCCATTACTACGCGCTGATGGAGCGCGCGCGAATGCTGCACGCGGTCCCTTATGACGACCTCTGGGGTTCGCTTTCGTTTTTCGGTTGGATGCTCGGGTTGACCTATCTCGCGCTCGAACTGGTCCACCGTGGTCGGTCGGTCGGGCCGTTCATCCTGCCATTCGTAATTTTGCTTTTCTCGCTCTCGCACATTCGGAATATAGCTCCGAATCCCACTCCCGCGCGCGGAACAATACTCGCCCTGCACATCACGCTGGACATACTGGCGTATTCCGCATTCGCGCTGGCATTCGTGCTGAGCTTCATCTACATCGTGCAGAATTGGCTGCTGCGCGCGCGCAAGCCCGGCGGGATTTTTTGGCGTTTTCCCGCTCTTGATGTTTTAGAGCGTATGAGCCGGAGCAGCGTGATCGTCGGCGTCGTCTCGCTCATTGCCGGGCTCGTATGTGGATTCATCTGGGCGGATCGCCTGCGCGGGCATTACTGGAATGGCGATCCCAAGGAAATATTTTCGCTGCTGGTGCTAGCGGTTTATCTGATGTATCTGATTGTTTCGCGACGCACCACATGGCGCGGCGCGCGCGCAGCGGCGCTTTGCATGGGCAATTTTGTCCTTGTGTTATTCAGCTACAGCGTCGTGAATGTGTACATGCGGTCGTACCACAAGTTCTACTGAGTTGATCTTGATGATTGCCAATTTGCAAGCGGGTGCGCGCTGATGGAAATCGTTCTCCTCGGCGTGAATCATCGCACGGCTCCTGTGGAGCTGCGCGAGCGCGTGGCGTTCAGCCCGGAAAAAGCCCGCCGCGCGGCGGCGGAGCTGCGCTCGCGTGGCGTGCTTGCGGAGACCGTCGCGTTCTCCACCTGCAATCGCAGTGAGTTGTACGGCGTGCCATCCGATTCTCCCGCAGAAACAATGGCGGAACTCGAGCGCTATTTTGCCGCGCTGCATGAACTCGATCCTCAGATTCTTTCGCAAAATCTCTATCGCCATCATGATGCCGGCGTAGTCCGTCACGTTTTTCGCGTCGCGGCCGGACTTGATTCCATGTTGCTCGGCGAAGCGGAGATTTTGGGCCAGGTGCGCGACGCTTATCAATCGGCATACGAAATCGGCGCCACAGGGCCGGTGCTGAACAGAATGTTTCAGGCGGCGCTGGAAGTTGGGAAGCGCGTTCGCACGGAAACGGAAATCGGCACGCGGCCAGTGTCCGTTGCTTTCGCGGGCGTGAAGCTTGCCGAACAGATTTTCGGCAAATTCGCAAATCACTCCGCTTTGATCATCGGCGCGGGTGCGGTTGGCGAGCAGGTCGTGGAACATTTGAACGACCGTGGCATTTCGCGCGTGATGGTTGCGAATCGTTCGCCGGAACGCGCCCGCGATCTCGCCTCGCGCTGGCGCGCCGAAGTCGTCGCATGGAGTGATTTGCAGGATGCCCTCGTCGAGCCGGACATGGTGGTCACATCTGTCGGCGCGGAAGAAGCGATTTTGGCGAGGCCGATGCTGGAGCGGGCTATGGCGGCGCGCGAAAATCGCGCACTTTTCCTGATTGATCTCGGCGTGCCGCGCAACGTCGCGCCGGACGCTGGCTCGCTGTATAACGTGTATCTCTACAATGTGGACGATCTCTCCGAAATTGTGGAGCAGAACAAGCGCGCGCGCGAAGGCGAAATCCCTCGCGCAGAGACCCTCATCGAAGAACACATCGCGAAATTCCAGACATGGCAATCAGGCGTCGAAATCGCGGCCGTGCTGCGGGATCTGCGCGAAAAGCTCGGTGCCGAGCGCGACGCCTTTTTGCGCGAGCGGCTGGCAGGCGTCGAAAGCATGTCCGCGGAGGATCGGCGACGAATTGCGCAGCTCGCGGATGAGATGCTGGAGAAATTGGTGTTGAACCCGGTGGCGCGATTGCGGGATTCGCGCGATTTCCGGCGGCGCGTGGCGGATCTGGACGCCGTGCGCCGGCTATTCGGTCTGGACCAGGAAAAGCAATGAAGCCGGTGCGAATCGGCTCACGGGGCAGCATGCTGGCGAAATGGCAGGCCGCGCACGTAGCGCAGTTGCTGCAAAAACTGGGCGCTCAGACGGAAATCATTTACATCAAGACCAGCGGCGATAAATTCCAGCAGACTGGGATTAATCAAATCGGCGGCAAGGGTGTTTTCATCAAGGAAATTGAAGACGCGCTGATCGAAGGGCGCGTAGACATCGCTGTTCACAGCATGAAAGATGTGCCAACGGAAGTTCCAGCGAAGCTCTATTTCCCGGCGATTTGCAAAAGGGAAAACCCGTTTGATTGTCTGATTTCGCGAAACGCAGCCAAATTCGCGGCGCTGGCGCGCGGGGCGCGTGTGGGAACGAGCAGCCTGCGACGCCAGGCGCAGCTGCGCCAAGCCAGGCCCAACCTGACATTTGTGGATTTACGCGGAAACGTCGACACGCGGATGAAAAAACTGGAAAGCGGCGAATGCGACGCAATCGTGCTGGCGCGCGCCGGTCTAGATCGTTTGGGTTGGAGCGACCGCATTACGGAAATGCTCCCGATTGATCTTTGTATCCCAGCCGTCGGCCAGGGCGCACTGGGAATTGAGGCGCGAAAGGGTGATGCCGATTTCGCGTGGGTGAATCAGCTAAATGACACAAATTCGCGAGCCGAAGTCACAGCTGAACGCGCGCTGCTGCGCGAGCTGGAAGGCGGATGCCAGGTGCCGCTGGGCGCGCTGGCTCGCGTGAATGGAAATAGGCTGGAGCTACAGTCGCGGATTGTGTCACTCGATGGCGCAAAATGTGTGAGCATGAACATTGTGGGAAATTCTGCCGACGCGGAAGCGCTGGGTACAAAGCTTGCCAAGGAAATGATCGCCGGCGGCGCGGCGGAAATTCTGCAGCAGGCGAGGAGCGTGGCGAGTGAGTCGGGCCACTGACGAAGCTTCTCTTCGGGCGAAGCCGCTTGCCGGACGGCGGATCGTCGTCACGCGCGCGCCGGAGCAAGCTCGCGAGCTGACGCAGCGGTTGCAGGAACTTGGCGCCACCGTGATTTCGTTGCCCGCGGTTTCATTTGCGGAGCCGGAAGACTTTGTGCCGCTGGATGCGGCAATTGCGGCGATTGCAAGTTTTGACTGGATACTTTTCACCAGCGCGAACGCAGTGAAGTTTTTCGCGAGGCGTTGCCGGGCGCGTGGAATGGACCCGAAAGCGCTGCAGAGCGCTTCGCACGCGTTGTTTGTCGCGGCGGTTGGCCCCGCGACTTCCGAAGCCGTCGCCGCGGAAGGACTCCTGGTTAATCATATGGCGGAGGAATTTCAAGGCGCGGCGCTGGCGCGTGAATTGACAGCGGAACTCGGCAGTAAGAAAGTGCTGTTGCCGCGCGGCGATAAGGCTTCGCCGGAACTGCAGGAAGCGTTGAGAGCGGCAGGAGCAAATGTGACGGCGCCGGTGTGCTATCGCACGCTGGAATTTGTTTCCGCGGAACCTGCGGCGCTCGAAACGCTCCAGCGTGGCGAAGTGGACGTGGTTTCCTTTTTTAGCGGATCCGCGTTCCGCTCGTTGGTGGCGCGGGTGGGAATCGATTGTCTGCGGCGGATCGCGATTGCTGCGATTGGTCCGGTGACGGCCGCTGAAATTCGCGCCGCGGGATTGCCGGTTGCGGTGGAAGCGCCGCAAGCGACGACATCGGCATTCATCGCGGCGCTGGTGGATCATTTTTCGGTGCGGTCGCAAACGCACTGAAGCGAGGAAACAGGGAAGGAACCCAAATGAGTTTTCCGACACACCGGCCGCGGCGGTTGCGCCGATCCGAATTGGTGCGCGGATTCGTCCGCGAGACGCGCATTTCCACGCAGGGATTCGTGTATCCGATGTTCGTGTGTCCCGGCACGAATGTGCGGAAGGAAGTCGGATCGATGCCGGGCATCGCGCAGCAGTCCGTGGACAAATTTCTCGAAGAATGTCGCGAAGTAGAACAGTTGGGGATTCCCGCGATCATTTTATTTGGCTTGCCGAGCAACAAAGATGCGCTTGGCTCTGAAGCCTCCGCCGCGGACGGTGTCGTGCAGCGCGCTGTAGCAGCCGTGAAAAAGGCCGGGCTGAAATTGCTGGTGCTGACGGATGTTTGTCTCTGTGAATACACCGATCACGGCCACTGCGGAGTGATGACGAATAACGAAGTGCAGAACGATCCGACCATCGCGCTGCTGGCGCAGGAAGCGCTGTCACACGCGCGCGCTGGCGCGGACATCGTGGCGCCTTCGGACATGATGGACGGGCGCGTCGGCGCGATTCGCCATATTCTGGACGCGAACGGATTTCAGGACGTGGCCATCATGGCGTATGCGGCGAAGTACTGCTCCGGGTTCTACGGGCCGTTCCGCGAGGCGGCCGATTCGGCTCCGAAATCGGGCGACCGGCGCAGCTATCAAATGGATCCCGCAAACGCACGCGAGGCCTTGCGCGAAGTGGAGATGGATTTGGAAGAAGGCGCGGACATTGTGATGGTGAAGCCCGCGCTGGCGTATCTGGATGTGATTCGCATGGTGCGCGACCATTTCGATGTTCCGGTGGCGGCGTACAACGTGAGCGGCGAATACGCCATGGTGAAAGCCGCGGTGCATAACGGCTGGATTGACGAGCAGCGCGTCACGATGGAAATCATCACGGGAATCCAGCGCGCGGGAGCGAGCATTGTGCTGACGTATCACGCGAAAGATGTCGCGAAGTGGTTGCGGGGGTGAAGCGGCGCTATGATCCAGATGGCTCTGATTCTCGTGATGGCCGCAGTGTTTTTCTGCTTAGAGCGGCTAATACCCGGCCGAGAACTGCCGGAAGCTCCGGGTTGGTATGTTCGCGCCGCATTTCTAAATGTCTGTCAGTTTGGGATCATTCTCTTCGCGGGAATCAGCTGGAATCGCTGGCTCAGAACTTGGTCGTTGTTTCACATTTCTAGTAAGGTTCCACCCATCTTTGTTGGTTTTCTCGCTTGGTTCATCGGAACTTTCGTATTCTATTGGTGGCACGTCGCTCGTCACCGCGTCAATTTTCTTTGGCGCGTGTGCCATCAAGTTCATCACAGCCCCAGCCGGATTGAAGTTCTCACCGCATTTTACAAACACCCCGTTGAAATCGCGGCGGACTCAATTCTAGCGAGCGCGATTGCATATTCGCTTCTCGGCGGAGGGGTGCCGGTTGGCATGTGGTATAACGTTTTCGCCGCCACGGGCGAGTATTTCTATCACGCAAACTTGCGAACGCCTCATTGGTTCGGCTACTTCATTCAGCGTCCCGAACACCACTCGATCCATCACCAGCTTGACGTGCATCATTACAACTATGCAGATATCACTTGGTGGGATCGATTGTTCGGGACGTTTAAGGAGACGGACGGATTCGTGGAGCGGTGCGGATTTCCGGCCGACCACGAAAAGAATCTGGGCCGGATGTTGCTCTTTCGCGATAACTACTAGTCGAGCTAGCCGCGAGGCAATGTGTCGAGCAGCATTTGATCAGTCGTGAGCCCGTCGTGAACGAATTTTCCCCGGGAAACATGTGAACAAGAAACGGCCGAAATCGGAGGAAATGTTCCGTCGAGCGGAAAAGCATCTCGTCGGCGGGGTGAATAGCCCCGTGCGCGCGTTTGGAGCGGTGGGCGGAACGCCGATCATCGGCGCGCGCGGAGCGGGTGCGCGCGTTTGGGACGCGGATGACAACTCATATTTGGACTACGTGTGTTCGTGGGGCGCGCTGATTCTGGGCCACGCGCATCCGGCCATCGCGGCGGCGGTTGCGGATCAGGCGCGACGCGGCACGAGCTTTGGAATCACCACCGAACTTGAAATTGAGTTGGCGGAGCGGATTTGCGCCGCGATTCCGTCCATCGAAAAACTCCGCTTCGTAAGTTCCGGGACGGAAGCGACCATGAGCGCGGCTCGCGTGGCGCGCGGATATACGGGCCGCGACCTGCTTCTGAAATTCGAGGGTTGCTACCACGGCCACGCCGATAGCTTTCTTTCTGAAGCCGGTTCGGGCCTAGCCACGTTTGGCATTTCCGCCAGTGCCGGAGTACCACAAACCACTGCGGCACTGACGATCAACTTGCCGTACAACGACATTGCCGCAGTGCAGAAAGCATTTGAGGCGCATCACGGGAAAATCGCGGCGGTGATCGTCGAACCGGTCGCCGCAAATATGGGCGTTGTGCCGCCGTCGCAGGATTTTCTGCACGACTTGCGCGAAATCACGCTCCGCGGAAAGACTCTGCTGATTTTCGATGAAGTAATCACCGGATTCCGGCTGGCCTGGGGCGGAGCGCAGGCCCTCTACCGAATCACGCCGGACCTGACGACGCTTGGCAAAATTATCGGAGGAGGGCTGCCGGTCGCGGCCTACGGGGGCAGACGAGAAATCATGGATCGCCTCGCGCCGCTCGGCGACGTCTATCAGGCCGGTACACTTTCTGGAAATCCGCTGGCGATGCGCGCGGGCATCGAAACACTGAAATTACTTGCCGCGCCGGGATTCTACGCTCAGCTGGATGATCGCGCTGCCCGACTTGCAGCGAGTCTGCGGCGCGAGCTGACGGCCTCGGGAATCGAGGCTCGCGTGCAGGCGGTGGGCTCGCTGATGACGCTCTTCTTCGCATCGCAACCGGTCACGAATTACGCGGAGGCAAAAAAGTCGGATACCGCGCGATTCGCCAAATTTTTCCACGCGATGCTCGAGCGCGGCATCCTGTTGCCGCCATCGCAATTCGAGGCGCTGTTCGTTTCGGCCGCGCACACCGACGAGGAGAGTGATGCGACGGTGCGAGCAGCACGGGAGAGTTTGCGGACGTTGTAACTCGTACGAAAAATGGCGCACACAGGGATCTCTGCGCCCGTACCCCCGCCAGTATCTTGCTTTTGATTTAATGCTGTGGTTATATCCCCGCGCCGCCCACTGCGGGGAGGTACGATGCTTCCAAGCGAAACAGGCCCATTAACATTCAGCGAGTTGTTGGATCGCACTTTCTCCATTTACCGAAGCCGGTTTCTATTGCTGGTGGCCATCGCCGGAATTCCTTATGCAATTTTCGGGGCTGCTGTCGGCGTATTGGCCGCGCTAGCGTGGGCCGTGAGCGCGCGAACCGGCGTCGGTACATCGCCTAGCATGGCCGCAGCTGTGCTGTTGGTCATGGTCCCGCTCGTGATTGTTTTCATTGTCGGAGCAATCTTGTCCGCGGTGGGTACAACGGCAGCCGTGTGGGATCTTCAACTGGGCCGCCAGCCTACTATCCGGACCTCCTACCTGACGGCGTGGCGGCGCATTGGCGCGGTGATTGTCGCCGGCATCCTGGTGGGGCTTGCGTGCGCTGCCGGACTGATACTCCTCATCATTCCCGGAATTATCGTATGGCTTGGGCTGTCGCTCACCAGTCCGATCATCGTCGCCGAAGATCCCGGCGGCGTGGCATCTCTGAGCCGAAGTTGGGAGCTGACCAGCGGGTATCGCTGGAAGATTCTCGGAGCCGCGATGATCAGCGGTATTATCGCAGCGATCATTGTGTATGCAATCCAGATTCCGACATTTGTCATCAGCGCTTTTGTGTTCAAGAATGCCGATCCAGTTTGGTTTACGGTCATATCCACGATCGGCTCGATATTGGGAAACGTCCTCGGTGCGCCCATCCTCGCTATTGCGCTATGCTTGATTTACTATGACGCGCGGGTGCGCAAGGAAGGGTTCGACTTGCAGAGGATGCTGGATGCCATCCCGCCGGCCGAGCCCGCAGTGAGCTAGACGCGCGGTATCACACCGCAGACACCGAACGCACTGAATGGCAACGACGCCCGCCAATCCCGTCAATTTGCAGCCGATGAGCCTGTCGGAATTACTCGATAGGACATTCACGATTTATCGGCGACATTTCTGGTTTTTCTGCGGCGTGATGTTGGCGCCGCAGGCGATCGCGCTCGCCTTCCGCTTGTTGCTGTTGCTGGTTGCGCCAGTCCGAATGCCGCTGGTGATGGCAAACCCCAACGATCCGTTTGCCGCGCTCGCGGCGATGAAGACCACATTCATTTCCGCGTTTGTGCTGTCGATCGTCCTGCTGATCTGCCAGGGATTCGCGCTCGGTGCGGTGTCGTTCGGCGTGTCAGATTTCTGCCTCGGGCGCACCAGCGCCGTCAAGACGTCCTACTTCTTGGTTTTCAGGCGATTTTTTGGATATCTCGGTCTGATGTTTTTACTGGCGTCGATTGGCGTTGCATTCCTGGTTATGGGTTTTATGGCGGGAGGCATTTTGGGAGGCATCGCGACCGCGCTCGTGAGCTTGATTGGTGCTCTGTCGCCGATATTGAAGGCCGTACTCGCGATTGCCGCGGTGATCTTCATGCTCGCTGCCATCGCAGCGGGCGGGCTGCTTGCCCTTTGGCTTATGGCGCGATTCGCAGTGTCTGTGCCCGTGTTCTTGTTGGAAAATCGCACCGCTCTGGATTCGCTGCACCGTAGCGGAGAATTGACGGCGGGTCACCGCGGCCGCATCCTGGCGGCGATCGTCGTAATGGGCGTCATCTGCTATGCCGTGCAATTGCTCTTGGGCGGACCGTTTGCTCTGTTTTTGCTAATGAGTTCGATAAAGGGTGTGGTCCCACTGTGGACGCAGATCGGCGGGGCGCTGGCGGAAACGGCCGCCACAATTCTTGCGTGGCCTCTGCCGATGATCACCATAACTCTGATTTATTACGATGTGCGTATACGGAAAGAGGCCTTCGACCTAGAAACGATGATGGCCAATCTGGAGCCTGTAGTGCCGGGCGCAACCGGTCCGGTGCCGGATTTCAGGTGATGGCCATGCCCCGCGCTGCCTTATCCAACACGCTTTGGCGGATGCTCGCGGCGGCGCTAATCAGCGCGGCAATCTCTCCGGCGGGCGTCGCGAGCGGACAGAAAATTTTCCTTCAAGACTATGAAGCGACGCTCGATCAGCTCGGGTCGTCTGTCGCCAGCCTGCCGCAGCATCCGGAGCAAATCGAGTCGCTCCAACAGTCACTTCCTCCGGAATGGACCGTTGACGCGGGGGGAACAACCTACAACGTTTCCACTGCATGGATTTCAGACGCGCTCGGCAAGATGAGAGCAGATGCCGCGAACAGAAAATCGCTGAGTGACGAAATTACCGAGCGATTGAAGGCCATGCGCGCGGAGGCGGAAGCCGCCAGGCCGGGCGGAACGGCGATGAATTCTGCTAATGCACGCGCGCAGTTGGACAAAATTCTGAGCGAGAAGGAATACGGACAGGGCGCCGAAAAATCGGTGTTCGCCAGAATCTGGGAACAGGTCCAGCGCTGGATTGACTGGCTGCTGGACCACACCATCGGCGAAATTGTCGGCAGCAAATCAGTGCGGACGGTGGTTTTGTACGGGATTTTGATTCTCGTTTTCATGGGCGCGGGTTTGTGGCTGGTCAGAAGTCTGCGCGGGCTGGCGCGCGCCGAGAAATTAGAAATCGACGCGGTGTTCCCGCCCGGACGCAAGTGGCGCGATTGGGCGAAGGACGCGTTGAGCGCGGCGGGAAGCGGCGATTACCGCGCGGCGTTGCATGCGGCGTATTGGGCCGGCGTCTTCCGCTTGGGGGAGATCGGCGTTTTCCGATTGGATCGAGCGCGGACGCCACGCGAATACCTGCAAGCACTCGATGAACAGCAAAGCCGCGATGTGGAAGACGGTGGCAACGGTTCACAGCGCGGCCACGAAGCAGAAAACGGCCCGGCAGGACGCCGCGCCGCGATCGTGGCGCTCACTCGCAGCATGGAAGCTTCGTGGTATGGATACGTTCCCGCGACGCAGCACGATTTTGATGAAGCAGTGAATTATCTGGAGAAGCTGGGATGCAGATTGCGCTCGACGGTTCTGACCGAAAAATCCTGATCTTCGCCGCCGCGGTAATGGTTGTGCTGATTGCGGCGACGGCTCTCGTGGCGCCGCCGCAACCAGCTCCCGCTCCGCCGTCTTCGAGCTTTTCGCCAGGAGCGGACGGCGCGAAGGCCGCATACACATTGCTGAGCGGCCTGGGCTATCCGATCGAAAGGTGGGAGCAGCCGCTGACGGAGTTGCCGGAAGAGCCCGACGGCGCGGTACTGATTCTGAGCGATCCGATGACCGGGCCGGAAAGCGACATTGATCAACAGCACCTGGCGAGATTTGTCCGCCGGGGTGGACGGTTGCTTTGCATCGGGTTGGACTCGACGGCATTTCTGCCGCGCGGTACTTCAAAGTCTGCCGAAGAATTGGTCCAGCCGCTTGCCGCAGTGACGCGAAATTATTCAGCGGTCGCGGTAAGCCCCTTTACGCGTGGTGCGCCCAGCATCACGATGGCGGCTTCCGTGCACTGGACTGGCAGGCACGTGGGCGCGGCGCCGCTCTACGCCAACGGCGGCGACATCGTTGCCGTGACCTACCCATTGGGCGATGGGCGGATCATCTGGTGGGCCGGCTCGACTCCGCTGGCGAATGGCGGCATTCGCTCGGCGGGAAACTTAGAGTTTCTGCTGAATTCCATTGGACCGCCGGGCGGGAACCGAATTCTGTGGGACGAGTATTATCATGGCGAGAGACGGACGCTGCCGAGTTATCTGGCGGGCACGCCCGTTGGCTGGGCGTTGCTGCAGGCAGGATTGGCGTACCTTGCGCTGCTATTAGCGTTTGGTCGGCGAACGGGACCGATCCGCATGCCTGTGACAGAATCGAGATTATCGCCGCTGGAATTTGTGGAAACGCTGGGAGCGCTCTACAAAAGCGCCGGCGCGGCCAGCGGAGCGGTGGACACGGAATGGAAGCGCTTCCGCTATCTGGCGATTCGGCAGTTGGGTTTGCCCGCGTCGGCGTCGTTCCGGCAGATATATGAATCGGTTCGCGACCGCCGCGGTTTTCAGAAGCCTGGATTTTTTGAGGCGATGCAGAAAGCCGACCGTGGGTCGCGGGATTCATCGCTGACCAGCGCGGAAGGTTTGCGGATTGTGGAATCGCTTGGATACTATGCGGGTCTTCTGGATTTTAACCGAGCGGGAAGCAAGGAGAGCACCACATGGCGGAGCAGGTAGCGCGCGTAGCGGAGCACATTCGGAAAGAAGTGGGAAAGGTGATTGTCGGCCAGCGCCTGCCTATCGATCAATTGCTGCTGGTCTTGCTGTGCGGCGGACATGCGCTGGTAGAAGGCGTGCCGGGACTGGCGAAAACACTGGCCGTGAAGGCGCTGGCGATGACCGGCACGCTGGATTTTCGGCGCGTCCAGTGCACGCCAGATTTGATGCCGGCCGATATTCTGGGCACGACCGTTTTCAATCCGCAAGCCGGGACATTTTCGCTGCATAAGGGGCCGATTTTTACGGATCTGCTGCTGGTGGACGAAATCAACCGCACGCCGCCACGGACGCAATCTGCGCTGCTCGAGGCGATGGAAGAACGTCAGGTGACGCAGGACGGCGAAACGCATCCGCTCTCACAGTTCTTCACGGTATTCGCGACGCAGAATCCCATCGAATTTGAAGGAACGTATCCGCTGCCGGAAGCACAGCTGGATCGCTTCCTGCTGAAAATCCGCATCGGCTATCCCGCCGCCGATGAAGAATCGGAAATCCTGCGGCATGCACATGAAGGATTTGATCCGCGAAAACTTGAAGCGTTCGGCGTGCAGCCGCTGCCGGCAGAATGGCTTCCCGCCGCCCGGCGGGAGGTTGCCGCGGTGCGAGTGGAGCCGCAACTTTTTCAGTATGTGACGAACGTGGTGCGGCGATCGCGAGACTGGCCGGCGCTGACGCTCGGTGCGAGTCCGCGCGCGGCGGTTAATCTGCTGCTTGCCGCGAAGGCCACGGCGGCGCTGGGAGGCCGCGACTTTCTGATCCCCGACGACGTAAAGGCCGCCGCTCCTGCAGTGATGCGCCACCGCTTTCTGCTGAAACCGGAATCCAGCCTGGAGGGCACGACGGAAGATCAAGTGATCGCGGAAATTTTGGCGGCAGTGGAAGTGCCGAAGTAATCCCATTAATGGCCGCAATCAATACAGCTCGGGCATTTGCGGGCGCTGAATTGGGTTCCGGCGCCCGGCCAACCAGCGCCGCGCGTCTTGTGCCGCCGGGCGTAACGGCCACGGCCGTGTCCAAGGGCAAGTTGGCAGTTGGTTTCGGCCCGCGATTCTTCCTGCTGTTTCTGCTCGGACTCGTCTGGTTGGCGCCGGCATGGCGTGAGCCGCGCTTTGCGTACGCGATGTTTGCGTGGGACGGATTCGTGATCATGCTGTGGCTGGTCGATCTTCTGCAGATTCCCAGTGCGCAGAAAATTAGCGTTTCGCGCGTGTGGAATGCTCCTGCGGCGTTTGAAACGCAGAGTCACGTTGCACTCGCGGTGCGCAACGCAGGACGCACTGCGATCCACCTGCGACTGGTCGACGACGCTCCGGACTCATTCCGCACTGTGATTCCGGATTTACTCACTCGCGTTGCACCGGGAAGGGAAGGCCGTAGCGATTACGCGATTTTCCCCTCCGAACGCGGCGACGCGCATTTCGGACGCGTCTATTTGCATTGCGAAAGCGTGCTGCGCATTGCGGAACGCTGGTACACAGCGGATCTGGCGCAGAAAGTGCGCGTGTACCCGAATATGCAGCAAGCGCAACACGCGGCGCTTTACCTGATTCGCAGCCGCCAGGTGCAGATGGAGCGCAGGCTGAAGCGCCAGCGCGGCCACGGCCGCGAATTTGAAAGTTTGCGCGAATTCCGGCCGGGCGATGAATATCGCGATGTGTGCTGGACGGCCACGGCGAGGCGCGGCCACCTGGTCACAAAAATCAATCAGGTGGAGCGCAGCCAGACGGTGTGGATCGTGCTGGATGCTGGTCGGCTCCTGCGCGCTCGCGTGAATGGGCCGAGCAAACTGGATTACGCAGTCAACGCGGCGCTAAGCCTAGCCCACGTTGCGAATCTTTCGGGTGACATGTTTGGCTTGCTCGCTTACGGCCGCCGCATTCAGCAAAAACTTCCACCCGGACGCGGGCCGGGGCAGCTGCGGTTGTTCGTGGAATCGCTGGCGCTCGTGAAAGCGGAATGGAATGAGGCGGACCACTTGCGCGCTGCAGATGCTCTGCTGGCAGCACAGAAGCGTCGCAGTCTGGTGGTGTGGCTGACAGATCTGGCGGAGACGCCCGCTACGCCAGAGGTGATCGAAGGCGCGACGCAAATCGCACATCGGCATCTGGTGTTTTTCGGAGCGATCAGTCAGCCGGAATTAGCGGCTCTGGTGCGGAGCGTGCCTCAAAACGTGGAACAAATGTACGAACATGCCGCCGCAGTGGAGATGATTCACAGGCGCGAGCTGCTGCTGGCGCGCCTGCGGCAGTACGGAATTTTCGCGCTGGAAGTGCCGCCCAGCGGCCTGGCGACCACGGTTGTGAACCGTTACCTGGATATCAAAGAGCGCAGCCTGATTTAACCGCGTCAGTAATCCCGCCCCTTGATCCAATCCTGCTGCGGAACGATTTCAAACCGGTTCGGGTCGGCGGCTACGAGCAGGTTCGCGGATTGATTGGAAATTGTGCCGCGCTGGCCGGTCTTGTTATCCACCACGGATGATTGGTCCAGAATATAATCCTGAAAATTCTTGCTCTGTTTATCCATCGCGTCCCAATGCGCCTGCACGGAAGCGTTGTGCGCGTCCTCCTGTGCGTGCGCGGCGTCCGCTTGCGCCTTGGCGTTTGCGCCAATCTGATGGATTTGGGCGATCACCTGATTCGTCTGTGCCTGAATCACTTGGCCGTTCTGCCTCCAGCTTGCGACTATGGCATTCATCGTCGGCCACTCTGCATCCGCGAGCGCTTTCGGCACGCTAACCTGGTTGACGGTCATAATCCATCGTGAAGGATCCCTGTGCAGTCCGGACGTTATTTGAATGCTGGCCGTAGATGGACCTTTTCCGTCGTGCACATCCAGGTCACCCATAATAAGTATCCCGAATCCTTCATTGGGAGGTATCTGCAATTTTTGATTGCTGATTATATTGAGCGTTGGCGCGGGCCGATTCACGCTTTGATTGCCCTGAGTAGCAAGAGCCATATACGCCCGCACTAAGTCACCGTACGGGGCGATGCCGGTTCCGAAGGGCATCCCCCGGCCCCCCCTGCTGTATGACTGGATCATCCTTTGGCCTTGCGGAGTCGTCGGATCGTACATGGTGCGAACCAATGAAAGGATGACCGTTTCACCTTTGGGGCCTTCCGCCATCACGCCACCGGACCGAGCGCGGTCAATCTTCCATCCGTCAGGCAGGCCGATCGAGCCGCTGTTATCAGCAAATGTCGTCTGGTGCAGCGGCGGTACAGGTGCGGCTGACGCCGGTGTAACGTTTCCACCATTGCTCGCCTGCCTTCCTTTTGCGACGTCCGCTTGCCACACTTCGCTGAGCTTCTTCAGCATCGGACTCACACTTTGGCCGAAATGCGAAGTATCGTCATACATCAGCGCGGCGGAGGGCTGCGTGCCGGGAGCCATGGAGACGATTACAAGTCCGGAGAGCGGCTTATTGCCGTAGTTCTTCGCGGTCAGATTAAAAAAAGTGGCAAGCGAGCTGGTGCCGCGGGCCTGGAAAAATTGGCCAATCTGTGGGCGATCGCCGAAGTGGCCGTGGATCATTTTGAGCATGAATATCATCGCATCCTGCAAATTGCCTTGTCCCGTCAGAGGACCGTAGGTGATGTGCCCGCCGCTGGGCATGTCAATTGTCGTAAGGCTGTCGTTGGCGGGAGCGCCGGCGCCGGCTCCGCTCGAGGCAGCTCCGCTTCCGCTGGCGGCAGCGCCCGCGCTGGCAATGGCAGTCGAACTGCTCTTCGTGGCACACGCGGCAAGCATGCACATCGCGGCGCATACGGTAATCACAGTAAAGTGGGCAATTACTTTGGACAAGATGCGATTCATGTGCCCTCCTGAAAGCGTTCTTCACACAAAGTCCAAACGACGGGGCAGGGTGATTATCAGGACTGGAAATCGGCGGACATTGTACACTCAAACGGCGTGATTGGATTGCGCGAAGTCCGGGCTGGGCGATTTCTGCGGCGCGGTCGGCGCCTTCCGGCCTCCGAATGCCAGGTAAGCGGAAAAAAGTGAAAACAGCGCTGCGGCAAAAAGATATTTCAGCGTTACCGGCAACCGCGTCGGCGAAATAAATCCCTCGATCGTTCCGGCGACCACCAGAACCGGGATTATTCCAAGAATCAGCCGCGCGCTTTCCGATCCCGCGCGCACCAACGAATCGCGGCGGGGAAGCAGACCGGGGAACAAAAGCCCGCGAGCCAAAATCAGGCCGGCCCCGCCGCTGATGAAAATCGCGGGAAGCTCGAGCACGCCGTGCGGCGCAACAAAGCTCCAAAGCCGGCCGGACATGTTGGCTTCAAAACACGCCACTCCAATCACGCCGATGAGCATCCCGTTCAGGCACATGCTGAAGATCGTACCGAGCCCGGCAAAAATGCCGGAGACGTACGCGAAAATACAGACGCCTATGTTATTGGTCATGATCTGGCTGGAGGCGAGCGGTTTAATCGTCAGCACCGAATCGGTCCACATCTGGTGATGTTCGATGGTTTCGATCATGTGCGGACCGAGCAAATAGCGTTCAAACGACGGGTCGCGCAGGCAGAGAAACGCGCCGAGGATGGCCGTGAAGAGAAACAGCAGGAATGCGGCGAATGTATAGGGAAATGTTTCGCGAAAGGCGCGCGGAAAATCTTCAAGATAGAATTTCACAATACCCCAGCCGGAATGCCGGCGACCGGCATACAGAAGATTGTGAGCGCGGCTAAGCAATTGATTCAGCCCGCGCGCCAGGCCTTGTTCGGAGGGGTCTTCACGGACCGCGGCAAGGTCAGAAGCGGTCTGGCGGTACAATAATCCCAGTTCCTGAAGCTCACTGTGTGATAATTTGCGAATTCCGCTACGTCCGGAAAGCTCGACCAGTTCGGTGAGCCGGTTCCAGAAAGGCCGCCGCTTGCTGATCCAGCGCGAAGAGGGCACGAATGTCGTCTCCCGATCCCACCCTAGGTTCTTGGAACGACAAGCTTACCATTGAAACACCGGAGCAGACCTCGTTGGAGTTTCCGCTCGCCGGCGTGGGAAGCCGCTGCCTCGCGCTGCTGCTGGATACTCTGATTCAGGTGGGCGCTTATATTGTTTTGGGCATTCTCTACGCTATTTTGCAGGCCGCTTTCCCGTCGGATCTTACAGACACTGGTGCCAAAGGCGTCTGGCTTGTGGCGATCTTACTGCTTCTCGGTTTCTGCGTATACATGGGCTACTTCGCCTTTTTTGAGGCGATTTGGAATGGGCAAACTCCGGGGAAGCGCATCGCACATCTGCGAGTGATTCAGCAATCCGGCAGGCCGATACAGGTTTGGCAGGCGGTCGTCCGGAATTTGATGAGGCTCGTGGACCAGTTGCCGGGTTTCTACGCGGTGGGATTAACGTCCGCTTTGATCAGCAAGCAAAACCGCAGGCTCGGAGATTTTGTGGCGGGCACTGTGGTGGTGCATGAACGCCCGCTAAGCCAGATTGACGTCAGTTGGACAAGCCCTGCGCCAGGAGCACCCGCTTCAGTGCCGGTGGGCGCTGCTCGATTGGGGCCTGAAGAAGTTCGGCTAATGGAAACATTTTTCGAGCGGCGAAGTTACTTGGAAGGCGGCCTTCGCTTGCGCTTCGCAAGACAAATTGCGAAACGCGTTGCAGATAAACTCGGCGTGGATCTCGATCAGGTGTTGCGCGGGGAAAATCTCTCCGCGGAAGCTTTTCTGGAAGGCGTGGCGCGCGAAAGAGCCGCGAATCGCGGATGAGCACTTGACGCCGTATCGCCCCGTCCATTAAAGTGAATCTCATGATTCTTCAGGGCCACCGCCGTCACCACCATCATCACGGCGAATCGCTGGGCCCGTGGAATTGTGAGTAGCTAGAATTCAACAGCACTCATCGACCCGCCGGCCTCGCGAGATTGAGGTGGCGGGTTTTGTGTTTTTGGCGGCAATCGTGGAGGAATCGTGCAACTTGATTTTGAAAAGATGGGAGGACTCGTTCCTGCCGTCGTGCAAGACGCCGGAACCGGCGAGGTTTTGATGGTTGGATTTGTGAATCGCGAAGCGATGAGAGAGACGCTGACGACGGGCAACGTAACTTTTTTCAGCCGCTCGCGAAATGAACTTTGGCGGAAGGGTGAAACCAGCGGGCATCGCCTGAAGCTTGTTCAGGCGCTAGTGGATTGTGACGCGGACACTTTGCTTTTCCGAGTGATTCCAGCCGGGCCGGGAGTCTGCCACGAAGGCTATCGGAGCTGCTTTTTCAGAGAGATTGCTGCGGACGGAAGTGCGGCCGTGATCGCCAAGCCCACATTTGACGCCGGCGCGGTCTATCAGAAGGGGGAAGTTTGATGCCGCAACTTCGTCTGGGATTGCCGAAAGGAAGTTTGCAGGAAGCCACTCTGCAATTGTTCGCGCGCGCAGGGTGGAAGATCAACGCCGGCGCACGCAGCTATTACCCGAGCGTTGACGACGCCGAACTGCAGTGCATGTTGGTGCGGGCGCAGGAAATGGCTCGCTACGTGGAATCGGGCGCGCTCGACGCCGGAATCACGGGGAAAGATTGGATTTTGGAAACGGGTGCAAATGTCACAGAGATTGCGACGCTCGTCTATGCAAAGCAGAGCCTCGCGCCCGTGCGATGGGTGTTGGCAGTGCCGGAAGATTCTGCCATCCGGAATGTGAAAGACCTGGAAGGGAAGATCATCGCCACCGAAGTTGTGCACCTTACCGAACAATACTTGCAACGCAACGGAGTGCGCGCGAGAGTTGAATTTTCATGGGGCGCGACGGAGATTAAAGTCCCGCAATTGGCGGACGCCATCGTGGAAGTGACGGAGACAGGTTCGTCGCTGCGCGCGAATCACTTGAGAGTGGTCGAAACGGTGCTGGAATCTGCGACCATGCTGATTGCCAATCATGCCGCGGTGGCAGACCCATGGCGGCGTAAGAAAATCGAAAATATCGCTCTGCTGCTGCAGGGAGCAATCGCTGCGTACAACCGCGTTGGACTGATGCTAAACGTGCGGCGCGCGGACCTGCAAAAGGTGCTCGCCGCGCTGCCCGCGCTGAAGAAGCCAACTGTCTCCAATCTCAGCGACGCGGACTGGATCGCGGTCAACACGATTATTGAAGAATCCGTAGTGAGAAGCCTGATTCCGAAATTGAAGGCCGCCAACGCCGAGGGCATCGTGGAATACCCGTTGAATAAAATTGTTTACTAGGGGGCGGGATGCGAATCGCTAAGCTGACGCGGGAAAACTTACAACAGTTTCTCCGCCGGCGCGCGAAGCGGGACGATGAAGCGTTGCGTCTGGCGAGCCAGATTGCCCACGACGTGCGCAAGCGCGGGGATGCGGCGCTCCTCTCGTGGAGCAGGAAATTTGACGGCGGTCCGTCCCTCCCACAGGACATCTGGGTATCCGAGCGCGAACGCCAGGCTGCGACCAAGGGTAACTCGCGCGAGCTTTTGAGCGCCCTGATTCAAGCCGCGAAGAACATTCGCCGGGTGGCTGAGCAGCAACGGCCGCGTGCCTGGGAGATCGAAGTCGAGCGTGGCGTGCGAGTGCGGCAGCGCGTGCTGCCGATCGAATCGGTCGGCTGCTACATACCCGGCGGCCGGCATTCACTGGTTTCGACATTGCTGATGACCGTCATACCCGCGCAGGTAGCCGGTGTACCGCGCATCATGGTTGCCTGCCCAAAGCCGGGGGCGGCCGTGTTGGCCGCCGCGGAAATGCTGGGCATTACCGAAATCGCGCGAATTGGCGGCGCGCAGGCAATTGCCGCAATGGCGTATGGCACAGAAACAGTGGTGCGCGTGGAGAAAATCTGTGGGCCTGGTAATCGCTGGGTGGACGCGGCCAAGCGCGTTGTATCTTTCGATTGCTCCGTCGATTTACCGGCGGGTCCGACGGAGCTCTTGGTGGTGGCTGAGAGCGGCGACCCGGATTTCATCGCCGCGGATATGGTCGCGCAGGCGGAGCACGACGTGGACGCCGTGGGGGTGCTTGTGACTACGTCGGAAGGGCTGGCGCGAAAGGTTGACGCCGCGATCGAAAATCAACTCGCCTGGCTGCCGGGAGGCAACCCGGCGAGAAAGGCTCTCGCGCGGCCGGGCACCATATTGATTGCGCGAAATCGCGAGGCGGCGCTGGATTATGCGAATCGTTTCGCGGCGGAGCACGTGAGCTTGCCGGATGGTGCCAAACTGCTTCGCGGAATCCGGTCTGCGGGAAGCATTTTTATTGGCCCGTGGAGCGCGCAGTCGTTCGGCGACTACGTGAGCGGCACCAATCATGTGCTTCCGACGGGCGGATGGGCGGCCTCGCGCGGGGGATTGAGCACGGCCGATTTTGTGAAGAGCGTCACGGTGCAGGAAGTGACCCGCGTCGGCATGCGCATCGGGCCGGCAGCCCGTCAACTCGCGCGCGCCGAAAATTTGATCGCGCACGAGCGCGCCGTGAGCGTTCGCGAGGAGTCCATGCAAAATTCCAGTCGGGGCGCGCGCGCATGAAGCTTCGCGTTTCAGTACCGCGACGTGTGCGGAAGCTGCGCAGCTATTACGGACCGAACGAAGGCCGCGCAGGAAAGTTGCGCCTTGATTTCAATGAAAATACGGTTGGATGTACGCCCGCCGTGTTGCGAGCCGTGCGGAAACTGACGGCTGAAGACCTAGCGATCTATCCCGAGTATCAAGCGACGGCCAATCGCCTGGCGCACTGGTTCGGCACGCGGCCGAGTGAGATGCTACTCACGAACGGAGCAGACGCGGGCATCCAGCAAATCGTCAACACCTTTGTAGATCGCGGCAACGCGGTTCTGCTGACGGATCCCACGTTTTTGATGTACCGCTTCTACGCGGAAATGGCCGGCGCGCGCATCCGTGTCGTTCACTATGACAGCGAAATGCGTTTTTCCATGAGCCAGGCGCTGAGAGAATTGAAGAAATCGCCGCGCGTGTTCTTTCTAGCGAATCCGAACAATCCGACCGGCACTCTGGTTTCTCGGGCAGACATTCGTAAGCTGGTGCAGTCCTCCCGACGTACGCTCTTGGTGATCGATGAGGCCTACTTCGATTTTTCCGGCGTGACGGTCCTGCCCTGGATTCGCAAATTTCCCAACTTGGCGGTTGTGCGCACCTTCTCGAAGTCTGCGGGACTCGCCGGACTGCGGCTTGGCTGTCTTTTCGCCGGTCCGGAGGCAATGGCATTGTTACGGCGAACATCCGATCCGTTTCCGGTCAATGTCGCCGCAATGGTGGCCGCCGATGCGACGGTAAGGAATCACAGTCAGATCGAAGAATATGCGAAGGAAATTCGACGCAACAGGGAATTGTTGTCGTCCGCGCTTCGCGAGCTTGGCGTTCGCGTATTTCCCAGCGCCGCAAATTTCGTGCTAGCGGATATGGGTCCGAATGCGCCCCGCATCATCGAGCGTCTTGGCCGCGAAAGCATCTTGTTGCGCGACCGTGCAGTGGATTTTGATCGAACCGGCCCCGTGAGAATCACGATCGGCACGCAGCAACAAATGAAGCGGCTAATTCGAGCGTTGACACCCTTGCTGCAATAATGAAAAACGCTAAACGCACAACCGAGCTGGTAATCTTCGACGTGGATGGCGTGCTGGTTGACGTCGGCGGATCATTTCATCTGAGCACGGTGCAGACTGTGCGGCACTTCACCGGCAAGCGCGTCGCCGCTTCTGAGATTCAGCGATGGAAATCAAAAGGCGGATTCAACGATGACTGGAAGCTCTCTACGGCGTGGATTCGCGAACTTGGTGGCACCGCGGAATATGCGGAAGTGAAAGAGCAGTTCATGAAGTTCTACTGGGGCAACGGAAAAGACGGCAACGTGATGCGTGAAAAATGGCTGGCACCCGTCGCGCAGGTCAGAAAATGGGCGCGACGGTCGGAACTGGCGCTTTTCACCGGCCGCACGCGAATGGAGTTGGCCCACACGCTGAAGCGATTTCGCACAGAAGAGTTTTTCAAGCGGGTCGTCACGATGGACGATCTCACGCGATTGAAACCGTATCCGGATGGGCTCTTGCGGATACTCGGTACGCTTGATCCCTCCCGCGCGATCTATCTGGGCGACAACGTGGATGACGCGCTCGCGTCGCGGGCGGCCGGCGTGCCCTTCCTGGGAGTTTTGCCCAGAAACAGCGTGGCGCGGCGGATGCGTGGCGCGAAGCTGCGCGACCTGGGAGCGCGCGCGATTCTGGACAGTGTAAACGAGTTGCAGGACTGGATGTCCGCGGAGGACTTGTGGTGAAGCGCTCAGCCAGGCGAGCGAAGCTCCGCCGCACGACGACGGAGACGGACATTCGGCTTGCGCTGAATTTGGATGGGCGGGGCCGCGCGGACGTTCACACCGGCATTCGCTTTCTGGATCACATGCTTGAACTCGTCGCGAGGCATGGCGCGATGGATTTGAAGCTTCACGCGCGCGGCGACCTGGACGTCGACCAGCATCACACGGTGGAAGACGCCGGGATCGTACTTGGGGAAGCCGTGCGCCAAGCAGTTGGATCAAAACGGGGAATTTTGCGCGCGGGCTTTTTCGCAATGCCGATGGATGAAACTCTTGCGCTGTGCGCGATCGACTTGAGCGGCCGGCCGGTCTGCCGCTGCTCGTTCAAGATTTCCGCGCCAAGCGTGGGTGATTTTCAAACGGAATTGATCGAGGATTTCTTCGCGGGATTCGCGCAGGCCGCCGGAGCGAATGTCCATTTGAAGTTGATGTATGGCCGTTCGTCGCACCATCAGGTGGAGGCTCTCTTTAAGTCGTTCGCGCGGGCGCTACGTTTTGCCGTTACGCGAGATGTTCAGTTGAAACGATTGCTGCCGAGCACGAAAGGTTTGCTGTGAGCGCGCCGCGTATCAGTCTAGTGGAATACGGTGGCGGCAATTTACGGTCAGTTGAGCGCGCGTTTGCGCGGCTTGGCGTTCACACGGATCGCGCCGCGCGACCTGAGCAGATCACCGAAAGCGAAGCCCTTGTGCTGCCGGGAGTGGGGCATTTTGGTGCGATGATCAACACTCTCGAATCGGCTCACCTGATTGCCCCGATCAAGGAGTTCATCGCGAGCGGGCGGCTGTTTCTCGGAATTTGCGTCGGGTTGCAGGCGCTGTTTGCAGTCAGCGAGGAAGCGCCTGGCGTTGCTGGGCTCGGTATGATTCCGGGTCAAGTTGCGAAACTGCCTGGCACGGTCAAACTTCCGCATATGGGTTGGAACCGAATCCGGCGCATGCGGGAGAGCTCACTGCTTGCTGGAGTTCCCGATGATGCGTGGTTTTATTTTGCACATTCCTATTCCGCGCTGGCCGCCGGGGAAGCAACGGTTGCATGGTGCGACTATGGCGTGCCGTTCGTCGCGGCGATCGAGCGGGATGCAGTTTTCGCCGTGCAATTTCACCCAGAGAAATCCGGAGACGCGGGCGCCACGGTACTCGCGAATTTCGCCAAAATCGCGTCGCATCGCCTTAACGGCGAAGCTGCCGCGCAGAGGACAAGTGGATGAGCCTGGCGCGGCGCATCATCCCCTGTTTGGATACGGACGGCGAGCGAGTCGTGAAGGGAATACGCTTTCAGAATCTGCGCGACGTTGGAGATCCCGCGTCGCTGGCTGCGCGATATGACCGTGAGGGCGCGGATGAGCTTGTAGTCTTGGATATTGCCGCCGCGCGAGACAAGCGGCCCACCTTCCTGGAAACGATTCGGCGCGTGGCCGCCGAACTTTCCATTCCGTTGACCGCCGGCGGCGGCGTGCGGTCGCTGGAAGATGGGCGCGCCATTCTGCGCGCGGGCGCGGACAAAGTTACCGTCAACACCGCGGCCATTGGCCAGCCGGATTTGCTCAGTTCACTCGCGGACGAATTTGGATCGCAGGCGGTCGTTCTGGCGATCGACGCCAAAAGCGTTGGAAGTCACTGGGAGGCTTTTGTGCGTGGCGGCCGTGAATCAAGCGGACGGGATGCGGTCGAGTGGGCTTGTGATGGAGCCGCTCGAGGCGCGGGGGAAATTCTGCTGACATCCATGGATCGCGACGGCACGCGCGGTGGATTCGATTGCAGGCTGACGGCTGCCGTGTCGCGCGAAGTGCCCGTACCCGTCATTGCCTCGGGTGGCGCGGATAAGCCGCAGGATTTCGTCGACGTATTCGAGAAGGGACGCGCGGACGCGGCGCTGGCGGCTTCGATTTTTCACGATAGTGTCCAAGGAATCGGTGACCTGAAACGGTTCCTCGACGCCCACGGGATTCCCATTCGACAGGTGGAACACGCCGCCAAATGATCATCCCATGTATTGATTTGCAGAATGGAATGGCGGTGCAGCTTGTGCGGGGCCGCAATCGGAGACTGACCGTCCGCGACGTCTTCGGCTTGCTCGATCGCTTCCGCGGCTATCGCCATTTGCATATTATTGACCTTGACGCGGCCCTGCGGAGAGGCTCGAATGGCAGGCTGATTCGGGATTTGTGCTCACGCGCTCGGAAAATTGGCATGAAGGTTCGCGTCGGCGGCGGGATTCGCACGGTCACAAAGGCGCGGCGAATCATCGCATGGGGCGCAACGCAGGTTATTATCGGCAGCGCGGCATTTGTGGGGGGCAAAATAAATCGCGGCTTCCTGCGAAGGCTCAGATCCAGCATTGGTCGAACGAGAATCATTATCGCGCTGGACACGGATGACGGACAAATCGTTGTTCGAGGCTGGCGCGTGAAGCTTAGCGTGCGGCCAGCGGACGTGTTGCCCGACTTGGAAGAATTCGCCGCCGGTTTCCTTTGCACTTACGTCGACAATGAGGGCACGTTGAGCGGTACGAATCTGGAATGGTTTCGCTCCTTGCGCCGCACGACCCGCTTGCCGGTGATTGCCGCGGGAGGCATTCGCAGCCACGCGGAAGCGCGCGCACTCAGCCGCATGAATATGGATGCAGCCGTTGGAATGGCGTTGTATTTGAATAAACTAAGATAAAGTTGACCGCGCAGCGGCACAAATGCGCCATGGAAGAAGAAGGAATCCGATGAAGAAGTGGCGACAGATTCAGCGATGTCTTGCACTCGTCATCCTTGTGTTGGCGTCGCAGTTGCTATTTCTGCCTTCGCGTGGCGAGCAACTGGCCGCCCAGGAACCTGCGTCCAGCGCCGCGGCTCGCGTTGATCGCAACCAGATTTACGGAATGTATTCCGGGTTGGCGCTTTTGATGGATGTGTACCATCCACAGAAGCCCAACGGCTATGGCACGCTTTTGATTCTGGGTAGCGCGTGGGCCGCGCCGCTCGAATACGGCGCGCGCCCGCTCAAGGACTCGCAACAGGAAATGTCGGGATTTCTGCAGCCGCTGCTCCAGGGTGGATACACCGTTTTTGTGATCGATCATCGCGCGGCGCCGCGATTTCATTATCCGGCAATGATTGAAGACGCTCACCGCGCCGTCAGGTTCGCGCGATATTACGCAAAGCAATTTGGAGTCAATCCGAATCGCATTGGCGCGGTCGGATATTCTTCCGGCGCGCATCTGGCCAGTTTGCTCGGGTTGATGGACGGTGCCGGCGATCAATCCTCGCGCGACCCAGTGGAGCGGGAAAGCGGGCGCGTGCAGTGCGTTGTGGCCGGAGGCACTCCGGCGGATTTGGGTGCCGTCGGGGATAACCCGCAGGCATTAGCTCTGCTTTCGGCCTTCGTCGGCGAGACGGTGCCCGCAAATCCCGCGGCTGCGAGCGCGCTGCACCGGAAGCTGGAAGAAGCCTCGCCCGTTCACTATGTCAGGGCCGGAGCGCCGCCAATGCTTCTCTTTCACGGTGACGCCGATGAACTGGTTCCATACGCCGGAGCGCAGGAGCTAGAAGCGGCGCTCGAGAAGGTTCACACGCCGGTGAAATTAATCACCATTCAGGGTGGCACGCACAATTCGGTTCCCCAACTCGAAAGCGACGCGTTTTCGGGGCCGATGGTCGCTTGGCTCGACGAATACTTGAAGCAGCCATCCGCGCGAAGAGGCGGGGAATAGTCAACTAACCATATTAAAGTCAGCAAGATACGGCGTCCCGTGCTCGGTCAGGATTTTGTCGCGTTGTAACAACGGCGTTTGCTATAATTGGCGTTTCCTGAGTGCGTGATTTCAGCGCGCCCCGCGATCCCCGCCGGCTCGAGGGATTCCAACATGAAGCGGTACGGTGAACACAGATTTCCAGGGAGGTTGTTTGTCGTCGAAGGCATCGACGGCTCTGGGAAATCCACGCAGTTAATGCTGCTGCACCAGTGGCTGAAGTCGGAAGGCTACGGCGTTGTGTTCAGCGAATGGAATTCGTCGCTGGTCGTGAAGGATACGACCAAGCGCGGCAAGAAAAAGAAACTGCTCACGCCGTCCACTTTTTGCCTGATCCACGCCACCGATTTTGCGGACCGCATGGAGCGCAACATCATCCCGCTGCTGAAGGCGGGGGCCATCGTACTTTGCGACCGCTATATTTACACGGCGTTCGCCCGCGACATCGCCCGCGGCCTCGACCCCGCCTGGGTTCGCGAACTCTATTCTTTTGCCGTGAAGCCGACGTGTGCGTTTTATTTCCGCGTGCCGCTTGAGGTTTCCATTACGCGGTTGCACGCCGCGCGTTCGGGATTCAAATTCTACGAAGCCGGACTCGACCTGGGGTTGAGCGAAGATCCGGATGAAAGTTTCCGTGTGTTCCAGGGGCGCATCATCGAAGAATACGAAAAGATGGTGCCGGAATTCGGGCTGAGCGTGATTGACGCGACTCTGCCCATCGAAGGACAACAGGAATTGATGCGCGAACATGTGATTTCAAAACTCGAGCGCGCAAAGCAATTGCGGGTGGCGCCATGAAGTTGACGAACGGGGTTGTGTTGCCGGGCATGGAGCTGACCGATCTGGTCGGTAAGCTGATTGTGATCGAAGGCACGGACGGCGTGGGACGCTCGACGCAGATCGCGCTGCTGAAGGAATGGCTGGAGCAGAAGGGGCACGCGGTTCTCGATACGGGACTTTCGCGCTCCGGGCTTGTCGGGAAGGGAATCAAGCGCGCGAAGGAGGGGCATACACTCGGACGCATCACTCTCACGCTTTTTTACGCGACAGATTTCTCCGACCGCCTGGAACACGAAATTGTTCCGGCCTTGCGCGCGGGTTTTGTCGTGCTCACCGACCGCTACATATATTCGCTGATCGCGCGGGCGATTGTGCGCGGGCTCGATCCACTCTGGGTGCGCAGCGTGTATGGGTTTGCCATCAAGCCAGACGCCGTTTTTTATCTGCGCATCGGCGTGGATGATTTGATTCCGCGCGTTGTTTTCACACGTGGTTTTGACTACTGGGAATCCGGCATGGACGTGTACACGACGGAAGACATGTACGAAAGTTTCCGCCGTTACCAAACCTCTATGCTCGAGCAGTTCGACCATCTGGCGGATGAATATAAGTTTAAGGTGATTGACGCCACACCCGATCCGCGAAAAATCTTCGAGAAACTTCGCAACGGAATCACGCGCGTGCTGGAGGGCGAATCACAACGCGCACCGCTGGAAGTCGCGTCGCCGGCCGGCGGAAGCGCCGGTCGCACGACCGAATCGCCGGCGCAAACTCCTGAGGCGGGTGCCAAGGCTGCCGCCGCCGAAGCGGCCGGATCGGACGGCGGCATCATGGATCTGAAGGTCTAAACACAGCTTTCCAGCATCAAACACCAGGCGAGCTCCTCCGATGTCCGCGACCGCTCAGCAATCGCCGCAACTCCAGCCAGGAAACACTGCAGAGGATTTCTTCGACCAACCACCGCGCCTTGCCGAATGGCTCGACGGCGCGGCGACCGAACTCCGCGAAGTCCGCAAGCATTTCAAACCAAAGCATGTCCACGATCTGCGTGTCGCGCTGCGCCATTGCCGCACGGTGGCGATGGCGTTTGAAGATCTTGACCCGTGTGGCGATTGGGCGCAGGTGAAAAAAAGCGCGAAGCGCACGCTCGAAAGCTTGAACGGCGCCCGCGACAACCAAGTGATGCGCGAATGGGTGCAAAAATTGCGCATGGAGCAGAGCGAAGCAGGGAAGCGGCTGTGCGCGAAGCTGGATGAAGAAGAAAGACCCGCGCTTCGCATGGCCGAAAAAGGGCTGAAGGCCGCGGACGCCAAGCAATGGCGCAAGTGGGGAACCGAACTCCCCGAAAGGGCAGAGCACGTGACGGCCGGCAGCCCCGCGGCGGAATTGATCGCGCTCGTCAGTTGGCAGGAGGCGTGGGACCGGCATCGCGCGGCGCTACAGAAGCGCAGCGGCATCGCTTATCACCGTTTGCGCGTAGCCACGAAGAATTTCCGCTACACGCTGGAAAGTTTTCTTCCCGGCCGCGACGCGCGTTGGAAGAAACTGCTGAAGAATCTGCAGGATCTGCTCGGAGAGGTGCACGATCTTGACGTATTGTGGTCTGCGATTCTCCACCTCCATCCGAAGCTGGAAGCCGCGGAGCGCGCCAAGTGGCGCGGCATAATCCAGGCAGAGCGCAATCGACGCATCGCGGACTATCGCGCGAAAACCAAAGGAGCGAAATCCTGCTGGACGAAATGGCGCGCTGCGCTGCCGGAAGGAAAATCGCTCGAGCGTGCGCGGTTGGCGTGGCTGGCCGCCTGGGCTTCCTATCTCGATCCTGATCCGGCCCATTCCATGCGGGTCTCACGGTTGGCCGTGGAGCTATTCGACGGCCTCGTCCATTTGGCTGTGCCCGTATTGTTGCCGTTGCGCGCAAGGGATTTGCTTGAAGCCGCGGCGATTTCACATGACGTCGGCCGAGCCAAAGGCGAGAAGCGACACCAGAAGGCTTCCTACAAACTGATTCGCAAACAGGCGCCGCCACACGGATGGTCTGTCGCCGACATGGAAGTGATTGCTTCCGTCGCTCGATATCACCGCGGCGGGCTGGCGAAGCTACAGGAGAGAAATGAGGGAGCGGCGCCGACAGGTAAACAGGAAGGCGTTCTATTTCTTGCGGGAGTCCTGCGATTGGCGGTTGCGCTGGCGGCACGCGACATGCCGAAAGATCAAAGTTCGGTCAGCGCTGTGAAAGTGGACGCGAGCGAAGTCGCGATCATAGTTCACGCAGTGGGATTTCACGGCCAGGAGCCATTCGCCTCCAGACTTGCGGAAGCGAGGCATTTGCTCGAAAGCATCCTGCACCAGCCCATCGTGATTCAGCCGGGACGATCCAGTGATTCGCCGCTGGCCGCCGCGTAGGCTATTCGCCCAGAGCGCGCAGCGCGCGCGACGTCAGCAGCCAGACGATCTCGCCATCCACAGGAGAAACTGAGCTCAACTCGATGCAGGCCGCTCCGGCCTTCTTCAACTGCGTGATGGCCTTGGGCGCATGCACGGCCTGAGCAATCAGCTCATCCATGTTCGGCGCGTGGCCGAAGCACAGCACTTCCTCAGCCTTCGATTTGGAAAGCTCCTCAAACAACATCAATGGCGACGCGCCGGGCAGGAGCGCGTCGGTGCGCTTGATGTCGCTCACGGGAATCTCCAGCGCCACGCAGGCAATTTCCGCGGTTTGCACCGCGCGCAGATAAGGGCTGCTCAGCACCACGTCCGGGTTCACTTTCAGTGTCAACAATCCACGGGCGGCCCCGCGCGTTTTTTCAATCCCCTTTGGTGTGAGGTGGCGCTCCGGCTCCGGGGGACAGTCGGGCTCCTCCCGGTCAATCGCAATTCCATGTCGCATCAGGTAGAGCAGCATAGGCCGTTCTCAGTCCGTAGAATTTCGGGTTCAGCCGCGCGAATGGATGCGCGAGCCTTCACATCGATTGTAACGTTATCTCGGAATTTTCGCTGCTGGTGGCAAGAACAACGGTCCCGCAATTCTATTTTGAGCTGCTTTTGCCGCCAACTGAATACGACTGCAAGACCAAAACGTCCAGCAAATGTTCTGTGCCGTCAGGGAATTTGCTGTGGACATATTTCACTGGACCGATGTGTTTCGCGTAGAAGGCAATCGTCCGCGCCGCGGCATTGTTACGGTCTTTTTCATCGCGCTCCACCACTAAGCAGTCCGCAAACTTGAAGTTTCCTGATTCGCAAGGCACGTTGACCTGGAGGACAGCAGCCGAAGAATCAGAACGCGAATCCGACCATTGGTTGTATTGCTTCAACGGAAACTTGAGAACGTAACTCTCGCTCAGAGTGTCGAAGACGCCGCTCGAATCGGCCTGGTAGTTCCTCAGTTCATCGTCCGCTGCCATCGGTTTCGGAAGGATTGCGCACATCTTTTTGCCGCCTGCCTTCCATACCCTCGAAATGTACCACGTGACCGTGTCGGACTTGCTTCCGTCGGCAAGCACGATCTTAAACGTCCATCGGTTGCCTACCGCGAGCGGATAGTAATCAGTGTCTCCGTCGTGTGACGGACCGGCGTGATGCGCCCAGAGCAGAGAGCCCGACTGGAACACAGACAACAACGTGAGCGCTACGATTCCAAATGTGCGGGAAATTCGCCTTCGCATGATTGGCAGTCCTACGCCGTCATGCCCCAAACCTGCCGCGCAGCCGCGGTTTCAGGTTGCGCTTTTGCCGCGCTGAAATGGATGCGGTGGGTTTTTAGTGCGCCGAGTTTCGCTCGCGTGCGGCGGAAGATGACTCGCACATTGAATTCCTTCTCAAATGGTCGCGCGCGACGGCGCAGGTTGGTCATGTCCAGGGTAGCGCCCGCAGCAAGGTACAGCCTGACGCGCACGCGCTTGCGGGAAAGTCGCACGCTCAGCCCACGCACATCCTGCGCATTGCCGGCATCCAGCGCGACGGCGATGCGCAGGATTCCGCTAAGCGCGCGCGTGCGCTTACGATCACGCGGTGGCAGCGAGGCGTACAGCTTGTGATGCGGCTCTGGTTCGGATTTGCCGTGATACCGCGCAAGGCACGCGAGCAGCGCCTGCGTTTCATCCGAAAGGCCCGGCAATTCGGCGTTTCGCACGAGATACTCGGCGTGTTTGTGATGTCCCTTGCTGTGAACGACCTTGCCCACGGAGTGCAGCAGCGCGGCCATTTCGAGCGGCAAGCGCATTTCGGGCTGCAAACCGTGAATCGGCGCGAGCTGATCGAATAGCATGCTCGCGGCGGCGCGGACAAATTCGGCATGGCGCATGTCGCATTGCAATTTGGCAGCGAGCTGGCGCGACTGATCGATTAACGCGCGCGCGCGGCGCTCGTCTACCCCTTCGGAGCCGAAATGCTGCGCCGCGAGTTCGTACAAGATTCCCTCGCGGACGCCGACTCCGGGAACCAAAATTGTTTCGAGCTTCGCGTGTTCGGCGAGGCACAGAAAAACAACGGCGCCGATGCCCATCACTTCGGCTCGATCGCGGCGTATGCCAAAAACTCGCATCCGCGCGTTGACGTCGCGGCGCAGAATGTCCCACGCGCGATCGCGCAACAGTCGCACGTGTATGGAAGGAACGCCGCGAGAACGCGGGCCGGGCGCAACGCGAG
>Ga0335078_10001973_pt1 | contig 31019 bp, 25 predicted proteins | sample Lox_Sample_32_FD_206711 | JGI IMG/M metagenome (GOLD analysis project Ga0335078, IMG submission 206711) | Soil microbial communities from Loxahatchee National Wildlife Refuge, Florida, United States - Lox_Sample_3.2 | ecosystem: Environmental > Terrestrial > Soil > Wetlands | place: USA... | reverse complement strand
ATGCAACGGCAGGTCGCCGAAGGGCAATGCCCACCTACGATCTCATCGTGGAGGCCTGCATGCCCAATCTAGAGAACCTGAAGAAGCAAGCCAAGCTCATATTGCGGTGGCATCGCGAACGCCACTATCCCGTTGCCGTACAAGTCCGCGGGCTTTTGCCTCGTTTCCTGAATATGCCCGACTCCGAGATTCTTGCGGCGAGCTTTAAGCTCAGCGATGCTTACGAAATGGTCGCAAGACAGCAAGGCTTCGATAGTTGGCAGGCCCTCAAAACTGGACTTTCCACCTCATCGCCCAAGGTGAAATCATCGCCGGCGAAAGCAACGATTGTCAGTGCAGAGCCGCAACTATTCGTCACGAGTATCGAGAGATCATGCAAGTTCTTCCATGAGAAGTTAGGTTTTGCGCTTGTATTCAGTTACGGCCAACCTCCCTACTATGCACAGGTGGGTCGCGACGCGGCGCGTCTCAATCTACGGTGTATCGAGCGGCCGGTAATCGAGCCTACGGTCCGTAATTGGGAGGAACTGTTGTCGGTGTCCATGACCGTCGCCACAGCGGACGAGATCAAGCGGCTGTTTCTTGAGTTTCAATCCGCTGGTGTTGCCTTTCACCAGACGCTGAAAAAGCAGCCTTGGGGCGCCAAGAACTTCGTCGTCAAGGATCCGGATGGGAATCTGCTGCTGTTTGCTGGACCCGCAAACTAACAGCAACCGATCGGGCATATATGCTCGGCAATCCGGAAGTTGGGAGTTCCGCTCGCAATTCTGACTTCCTCCTTCTGACTTCTAACGTTTGCTTTATACTTTTCCCTTCATGCCCTCCCTTCAATCCACCATCGAGCGCCTGGCCTCTCTCGGCGAAGTCGAACGCAATCCCGAAGCCCGTCAGACTTTTCTCGAATTTCGCGATCAGCTCACCGAAGGCAGGATTCGCGCCGCGGAAAAAGTCGGCGGCGATTGGCGCGTGAATGTGTGGGTAAAACAGGGAATTCTGCTGGGATTTCGCCTCGGGGAACTTAGCCAGATGGGCGACGGCGCGTGCCTTTCCTTCGTGGATAAAGACACTTTTCCGGCGCGGCAATTTAGCGTCAACGACCGCGTGCGCGTCGTGCCCGGCGGGTCTTCGGTCCGTCTCGGCGCTTATGTCGCGCCCGGCGTGATCTGCATGCCGCCGATGTTCATCAACGTTGGCGCTTATGTGGACGAAGGCGCGATGGTGGACTCGCATGCGCTGGTGGGTTCGTGCGCCCAGATTGGCAAGCGCGTGCATCTGAGCGCAGCGGCGCAGATCGGCGGTGTGCTCGAACCGGTGAATGCGGCTCCGGTCATCATTGAAAATGATGTGCTCGTGGGTGGAAATTGCGGCGTTTATGAAGGAACGCTTGTCCGTGCGGGCGCAGTGTTGGGGGCGGGAACCATTCTGACGCGCTCGACTCCTCTCTATGATCTTGTGCGCGGCGAAGTGTACCGAGCGAGCGCTGAGAAGCCGCTGGAAGTGCCGGAGAATGCGGTCGTGGTGCCGGGATCGCGGGCGGTGAAAAAAGGTGCGGTGTCGGAATGGAATTTGTCGCTGTACACTCCGGTGATTGTGAAGTATCGCGACCAGAAGACGGATCAGGGAACGGAATTGGAAGAGTGGTTGCGGTAAGCGGATGTGTTTTGTGCTGCGCCGGCATCTTCCCTCCGTTGGGCGGGCGTCCCGCCCAACGGGCGGCGGAGACCGCGGTGCTACTGAAGTCCCTTAGCCCGCCGGATCGCTGACGACTAGCGGAAGCAGTCGGACTGAATTCATCCTGCGGCGTTCTTCCAAGTGGCGACGCCGGAAATGGGTCTGGGCGCGCACGCCCCATGCGCGAACAAAATAATAATTCAGCCCGGCGCCGATCACTGAACTCGCGATGGGAATCACACGCCCCGACCACTTCTCGACCGCTTCTTTGCTGGCCTCAACGGCAATTTTCTGAATCACCTTAGGCACAAAACGATTGACGACTTCTTTCTCCAGCAACTCGCGGCTGATGTCAACGCCGGCCGCGCTGGCCGCGGCAATCCACAACTCGGAGGTTTCGTCGTCGGTGTTGTATTCGAAGCCGTAAACCAGGCTGAGCTTTTGAATGGTTCGCAGAGTGATGCCGGCCAGAATGCTAAGGTCCGGCAACATGGTGGCAATGCCGCCCAGGCCGAGCCCGGCGCCTTCGGCCGCGGCGGCCTTCATTCCGCCACGGATAACGCGCCTGGCGAGGTCATCAAGCACGCTCATTTCCACCGAGTAAACGCCCTGAAAGCTGTTGATGGGCAGGCCATAAGCCGCGCGTAGCTGCAGCAGGAATTTCGCCGGGTCCACTCTGACGGTTTCGTAGGCGTGCTGCAAGGTTCGCCGCACCGCGGTTTCAAACGGACTGCGCAACCAGGATGGATGTTGTCTGGCCATTTCTTAAACGTTAACCCATTCCGCGGTGCGAGCGCCATAAGACGGTAGATCCGTGGCTCTGGCCCACATTTCCTGTGCTACGATCAAATGTCCATCTGATGCCTACAGGAAAATTGCACGTTGTACCGCTTGGCGGGCTCGGCGAGTTTGGCATGAATTGCCTGGCCCTGCGCTGGGCGGATGACATCATCGTCATTGACGCCGGCCTTATGTTCCCCGAGGCCGAGTTGCTCGGTGTGGACATTGTCGTCCCCGACATTTCCTACCTGATCGAAAATCGTCAGAAGGTGCGCGCCATCATTCTGACGCACGGTCACGAAGACCACATCGGCGCGCTGCCCTGGATGCTTGCCGAGCTCAAAGTGCCGGTGTGGGGGACCGAGTTCACGCTCGCCTACGTCGAAGATAAGCTGGACGAGCACGGCTTGCTCGACGAGGCGGATTTGCGCGAGATCACGCCGGGTGAGCGATTTAAAGTTGGCCCGTTCACCATTCACCCCATACAGGTCACACACAGCCTGGTGGATTGCGTAGCGCTAGCGATTCACACGCCGCTGGGCGTGCTGATTCACAGCGGCGACTTCAAAGTGGATCCGACGCCCACCGACAACAGGCTGTTCGATCTGCACGCATTTGCCGAGTACGGCAAAGAGGGCGTGCTGGCCCTGCTTCAGGATTCGACCAACGTCGAACGCAAAGGCTATACGCCCAGCGAGCGAGCGGTGCGGCGCAAGTTCGAGGAAGTGTTTGCGCGGACCGAACGACGGCTTTTCATCTCCTGCTTTTCATCGTCTATCCATCGCATCAAGCTGGCGGTGGAGATGGCGTGGGAGCATGGACGCAAGGTCGCGTTCGTCGGGCGCTCCATGAATAGTTCCGCGGAGATTGCCGAGGACCTGGGTTACATTGAAATTCCCGAAGGCCTGCTGATTCATCCCGGGGAGATGAGGAACTTCGCGCCTGAGAAAGTCTGCGTGCTTATCAGCGGGACCCAGGGCGAACCGATGTCGGCGCTGTCGCGGGCGGCAGTGGACAATCACAAACACGCGAAGATCGAGAGGGGCGATACAGTTGTGCTATCTTCGCGCATCATTCCGGGCAACGAAAAGGCGATCTATCGCATGATTGACCACCTCTTCCGCCGCCAGGCGCACGTGATCTACGAAGATGGATCGTCTCCGCCAGTGCATGTGAGCGGCCACGCCAGCCAGGAAGAGCTGAAACTCATCATCAACCTGGTGAAGCCGAAATACTTTATTCCGATTCACGGCGAATACCGGCAGCTGAAGCTGCATGCTGAACTCGCTGCGGCCATGCACAGTTCCGTAGGGATGGTCATTCTCATCGAAAGCGGCGACATTCTGGAATTTGACGAGCTGGGCGCGCGCAAGGCGGGGCGAGTGAATGTGGGCCGCGTATGCATTGATTCCGGTTCCCGCACGGATGTGGTGGAGGACCTGATCATCAAAGACCGGCGGCATCTAAGTGAAGACGGCATCGTGCTGCCCATCATCGCGATCAATAAATTGTCGGGCCTGGTGGAGGCTTCTCCGGAGATTGTGACCCGAGGCTTCGAGCCGGGCGAAGACGGTTTTGTGGAGGGGGCGCGGCAACTGGTGATGCAGACGCTGCAAACCTCGAGCGAGGAAGAGAAGGCCGATTACGGCGTAATCAAAGAGAAGATTCGCGCGGACCTGAAGCGCTATGTCTCCAAGCAGACCCAGAAACGCCCGCTGATCATGCCGGTGATCCTGGAAATCTGAGTCTGTTCGCAGGACATTTGCCATAGCGGAATCGCCCATGCCATCCATCAAGCCAGCCATCGCCCCCCTCACTACCGCGGTCGCCTGCGCAGGAGCAGATCCCCTCGGCTAGGCGGCAAGGCGAAGGGGAACTCAATGCCGCGACCTTTGATCGGCATCCGCAGCACGAATTCCTCCTGCTTTCTCCAGTCGCCGATCCATTTACTCTTTGCGCTGAAAAATATCCAGCCAGTGATTTCCGGCTTTTCCGGGATAAGTGTGACGGAGCGCAGGCTGCGCGTTTTGAGAAACTCAATCATCCCTGAAAGATCCTGTTGCCGCGCCCGCACAGCAGCCTCTAGCGCGTATTTTTTCTCCGGATGCTTGCGCATTTCACGCTCCGCTTGCCCGGTTGCGGCGTCACTGTCCTGCTGAAATTGTGCGGCAAGGGCATCAGGGTCGAGCGCGCCGTGCATATCGTGATAGTGGCTGACGAACTCCAGCGTCATTTTGTCCGGTTCGACGGCGAGCGATTCCTTGCCGCGGTAACGCACGGTGATCAGCACCGCGAAAACAGGGTCGAGCCGACGCCGCGATTTCTCGAGTTCCTGAGAATCAATTGCGATCACGACTCCGAAATCGTCGGTCCAGAGACCGTAACGGTATTTGCCGTCGTCATCGGCGCTGAAGGTGCTACCGGGCGCGCCTTCAGCCCAGCGTAGCGTGGCAGTTTCGGAAGCCATCGCCGTTGATAGCGCCGCGAATGTGAAGAGCAGGGAACTCGCCATTCGCAGGGGAATACGGGCTGCTGGCATTTGAGTTAAGACTACGCCTTCCGCTGAGGCGGCTGTGCAGAGACAGAGCAGATTCCTGAGAGCACGAGCGGGACGCTCGCGCCTACATCGAAAAGCAAAGACCCCACCCTAAATCGCAAAGAACGCGATTTTAGGCTGGGGCCCGCGTCTTTTACTGAACAACCAAGGTTACAATCGCCGTGTGGCTCGTCGAACCGGACGTGCCTGTGACCGTGAACTGATATGCGCCGGAAGGCGTTGACGAGCCGTTGCCGCCACCACCGCTGCTGCTGCCTCCGCCGCAGGCGGCGAGGAAAAGCAAGCCAGCGAGTATCAGGCAGATCAGCATCCAGCTGAACAGTTTCTTTTTTCGCGATCCCGCTCCGGCTCCGATGAGCGCCACCCCTGCGATCGGCAGCAACATGGCGTAGAAGATGACGGAATGGCGCAGCGAGGGGGGAGTCAGCATCCCGTTTCCGGTTGCTCCGTTCGTCGAAATCGTTAGGGTGGTGGTCGCCTGGCTGCCTCCCGGAGTTACAGACGTCGCGCCAAAGTTGCACGCTGCTTCAGCGGGAAGGTTCGAGCAAGTCAGAGAGACTGCGTTGCTGAAGCTTCCATTCAGCGGCGTGATTGCAACCGTAATTGCGCCTGTGGATTGGCCGCTGGTTGTGCCAACCGTCGGCGGATCCAGCCCCACGGAGAAATCCGCGTTTGTGGTCGGTGCGCTCACTGCGGCGGCGAAGGCATCGAACGGCGCGCCTCCAAACACGTTTTGCAGGGCACTGGTCAGTGGGAAACCGCTGCTCGACGCCGTCGCTCCGGTCACATAGACGGCGCCCGAGGCATGCACCGTTGCGATGCTGCCGCCAAAGGGACTACTCGTCGTGGAATCGAAATTCTCGTCATCGTCGCCGCCATAGAACGTTGAATACACCTTAGTCTGGCCGGTGGCGTTAACCTCGGCGATGAAGGCATCGGAGTTTCCATCCAGCGCCGGTTGGAAGGCATCCGCGGTCGGGAAATCTACCGACAGGGTCGTGCCCGTAACATAGGCATTGCCACGCTGATCCACCGCGATCGAAACCGCCGCGTCAAACGTGCTTCCGCCGAGGAAGGACGAATACACGAGCGCCGATCCGGTCGGGTTCAGTTTGGTTACGAATGCGCTGCCATTGGTGTTCAGCAGTTCGGCCTGGAACGGCCCGTCCACCGGGAAATCGGTAGAATTTGTATAGCCGGTTACATAGGCGTTATGCGACGAATCCAGCGCCAGAGCCAGGCCAACGTCATCGGTTGATCCACCCAGGTAAGTCGAATATCCGAGAGACGCTCCGCCGGCGTTGATTTTCGTGACGAAGGTTTCATCCAGGCTGTTGCCGCCGCATTGGCCATCGGACTTGCACTGGGTTTGAAAGGCGCCGGCGGTGATGGGGAAGTCGCCGGAAACCGTGTCGCCCGCAACGTAGATGTTGTCTGAGCCATCGAGCGCGATGCCGTTCACCAGGTCGCCCGCGCTTCCGCCGAGGTAAGTGGAATAGAGGAACGCAGTGCCGGAGGCGTTGATTTCCGTTACAAAGCCGTCATCGTCACCGCTTCCACTGCCTTGATTGAACACTGTCTGCAGTGGGTTCACTAAGGGGAAGGTTGAGGAGAACGTTTCGCCCGCTACGAAGGCGTTTCCCGAGCCGTCAATGGCGATGCCGTAGAGGTTATCGTTGTTACTGCTGCCCAGATAAGTGGAATAAACGATGGTGCCTGTGGGGTCCAGCTTTACAATAAACCCATCATTGCACGGATTCCCGTTGCAGGTTCCACCGCCGAAAGTGGTCTGAGGCGCGCCTGGGGTTGTATAAAAGTCGCTGGACTCGGTGATCCCGCCGACGTAGGCGTTACCCAGAGAATCCACCGCAATCGCGTCGGCGGTTTCGGCTCCCGAACCTCCGATCAGCGCAGTGTAGCCGATGCTGCCGCCGCCAGCATTCAACTTCGTCACGAATGCGTCAAAGCCGCCGCCGTTGGTCGCTCCTGACGCTCCGGGGAAATTGCTGGAGTCAGTATCGCCGACAATATATGCATTGCCGGTGGCATCCACCGTAATGCCGAATCCTTCATCTTCGCCGTTCCCGCCCAGGTATGTCGAGTAGCTCAGCGTGGGATCAATCACCAGCTCGCGGCTGCGATCATAGGTGCCCAGCGTGAACCCAACTCTTTCGGCATTCACTTGAAAGCGGGCATCCACCAGACGGCGCTGGCCATTGGCTTCCTGATACGCCACCGGGCGCTGCAAGCGCAGGTCGCCGGCTTCGGTGGCGAGGATCAAATCGCCGGAGGAGTCTGTGTTTAATTTCTTTGCGCCGAGGAATCGCAGTGCGATCGCCGATGCGTCGGCTCCCGGAGCCAGCACGTAATCAAATTCCAACTGATGCCGCTCGCCATGGAACGCCACATTTACGCCGGGATAAACATCTTTGTATTCCACCCGGCCATATTGCGAAACGTTGGTGTGCCAGTTGCGCGGATCGCGCCCAAGGAAGTAATTGCTCTTGCCCGGCAGCCTATCGCTGGCGACGACGGCCGCATCCGGCTTGGCTCCCAGCATCTGCATGCGCAGCACGGCGACCTTGGTTTGCGGTACGCGCGAACGCTGCATATTCTTCATGCGCGCTTTGGCCAGCCCCGACATGCGGTGTACCATCGCCCGCTTCACGCCGCCGCTCGAATGAGCTTGCGCCCGCAAAGAAAGCACCGCCGACCCGGAAGTGAGAAACAATGTGTATCCGCGGCCACGCGCGACGTACTTTACTCGGGGATCCGTCTGTCCCTGGTTGGCTTCGAAGGCGATGGGCAGGCTTCCATAGGCTGCCAGCAGGTTCTTTTGGTTGGGAGCTGCAGAAGATGTTGCCGGGAACGCTCGTTCATCGGCAAGCCTGGACGACGGCCTGGCTGCAGAAGCGACGGGGTGCAGATTTATCGCCGAGAGCGCCAGCACGCTCACCGCAATCAGGGTGCAAAACAAGAATGGTACGCCCAACCTGGGGTTGGATTGGATCGCCTTCATAGATGTCCTCCGCGCAACAGAATGTGGTGCGACTCTCGGCCCAGTGCGGACGGTCAAGCGGGCACACCAGTTTTTTCGATTCTGGTTCTAACCCGCCAGAGCACTGGAAGTTGTTTTTCGGAGTATCGGATGCCGCACCAGCCTTGTCAACGCTGCGGCATGGCACAACTTGGTTCCCTGGGGAAACAGGCCAGCCAGGACCGTCAGCGGCGCTGATTCAACCCCGCATCCCTGAGACGCATCTGAAGAGCACCGATGAGATACGTCAGTGTAACTGTTACCCAGGCTCTGCCCGAGCAAATCCGTCGCCTGGGCCACTTTCTGGCCGATTGGAGAGGCTGGATATGGCCGGCGGCGCTGCTGGTATTTGCCGTCCTCCTCGGCCTGGCTGCGCACCTCGCGGTCTTCAGACTCGCGGGAGGCGTGGCGCGACGCAAGCGCGGCGCATTCTGGGATCTGCTCATCCGTTATGAACGCCGCCCAGCCCGACTGATTCTGCCCCTCCTGGCCCTAATGGCGTTGTTGCCCGGCCTGCGACTTCCTCCCGATGCCGATTCCTGGTTGAGCCACGCGGTGGGTCTTACCCTGATTGCTTCCCTGGGGTGGGCTGCGCTGGCCCTGCTCGATGTGGTGCAGGACTTCATCGCCCAGGCACATGCCATGGAGGCGGCCGATAACCTTTCGGCGCGAAGGATTCGTACCCAGGTCCAGGTTTTGCGGCATATCGCGGCGGTGGTGATCGTGTTGATCACAGTTGCCGTCATGCTCATGACCTTTCCCACTATTCGGCACCTTGGAGAGAGCCTGTTCGCATCCGCAGGATTGGCCGCCCTGGTGGGCGGATTGGCCGCGCGCAGCACGCTTGCCAATCTATTTGCCGGAATTCAGATTGCCGTGACCCAGCCCATCCGGCTCGAAGACGTGGTGATTGTGGAAGGCGAATGGGGATGGATTGAAGAAATAACCACAACCTATGTCGTCGTCCGGGTGTGGGATCTGCGCCGCCTGGTCGTCCCGCTTTCCTATTTCATCGAAAAGCCCTTTCAGAACTGGACCCGGCGCACGGCGGATCTGCTGGGCACCGTGTTCGTCTATACCGATTACACCGTGCCGGTGAACGCCGTTCGCGAGGAGTTGCACCGCATTCTCGATAGCTCGAACTTGTGGGACAAGAAGGTCTGGGGTCTGCAGGTGACCAACGCCTCCGATCATGCCGTGGAGTTGCGCGCGTTGATGAGCGCCAGGAGCGGCTCGGAAGCCTGGGATCTGCGTTGCTATGTGCGTGAAAAGCTGATTGAGTTTCTGCAGCGCGCGTACCCTGGCAGCCTGCCGAAGAGCCGGATGGAAATGGTCAGGTTGGCGCGGCAACGCGATTCCACGCAGCGGGGCGATATGGAGGATGCGGCGTAGCTCACGAGCCTGCGGGCGATCAACGCGAGGCGGCGTGGTACATTAGAAGAACGCTCTTCTTGCTGTTTCCACGACCGTGGGCGCGTAGCTCAGTTGGTAGAGCAATGCCCTTTTAAGGCATGGGTCGCAGGTTCGAATCCTGCCGCGCTCACCAGATATCTTCCTGATTGTTTGAGTACCTGCAACGGGCGGATGTTGCATTGACGGTCGTCCCTTCCCATAATGGCTAAATGAAAACGCTCTTTTCGGTTCTTCTTGCGTGCGTGTCCCTACCGCTCATAGCCCAAGAAGCCGCCATGCCAAAGACTGCCCCGCCCCGCGACTTTCTGCTCCACGTCGAGGTCAAGACTGGGAAGCCTCACACCGATCTCGGGCCGATGAAAACTGATAGCAGCGGAAGAAGGGCGGCCTCATTCGCCGTATACGGAGGTCCCTCCCTCGTTCAGGTTAGTAGCTTGTCGTTTAGCGCCGATGGCAAGTCCCTGGCTGTGGGGAGCACTCCGAGCACCGTTGATATCTGGGATCTAGAAACACGCGCCAGCCTTATCTCTTTTCCAGCAGGATCGACAGTGGCACTGTCTCCGGACGGTCACTTGCTCGCTACCAATGGCAAGGACGTCATGATTTGGGACTTGGTGTCCACCAAAGTAATTTTACGTATGCCATGGGATGGTGCGACCATTTGGCGGATGTCGTTCGATCCTAGTGGTACGTGGCTCGTGGTCAGAGCTAATGGAAAGAATGACACGGTATTCAATGTGAAGACCGGCGAAAAGGTAGCTTCACTTACGAACACGCAGGAAGCGCAGTTTTCGACGGATGGACTCCTCGCAATCGGCGGGAATGCGAAGCACATCATCACATGGCGCACGAAAGACTGGAGCCAAGCCCGCGACCTCGCGAACGGGCTGCCCGACTTTGTCACACGCTTCGCGGTCAGTCCCGGTAAAGATTTGGTTGTGGTTGGTGGACCAAACGTGGCCCGACTGATTCGGTTAAGTACGGGTGAGGAAGTCGCAAAGCTTAGCACCGGTTACACGAACTTTGCGGCATTCGACGAGACCGGCTCGTTCATATTCACATACGCAGGCAGCGGCTTCGGCGTTTGGGATATTACTGGAAAACTTATGTGTACGGCGAAAGAGATGGGGAATGGCACGATGGCGCTGAGCCCCAATGGCCGCTGGTTGGCCGCAGGCGGAGGTGGCAGAGATGTAAGGGTTTGGAAAGTTGAGAACATCCTCAACTTATGCCGCAAATGATCAGCGGCATCAATCTAAATTTTACAACTGTCGCTATCAGCGCATAGCGCTCACCCCCACAGCCATCGTCAATGAGAGATATGAGATGGGTCGCAAGTGCGAGTCCTGCGCCGCTCACCATTGCCATACGAAGTCCGTCGCCGCGCTCACCAGATTTCACCCTTCGACTCCCAGCATTCCACCCCCCCTGAGGAACTTGTATAGTTATGGCCTGACGAAGGGCGAGGGAGCGGACTATGAAGAGGATGATGTCTTTTCTGCTGGTGTTCGTGCTGGGAGGGATTGCCGGGATCGCGCTGCAATATTGGACCTCGGGCGCGGTGAACCGGGCGCGAATCGCCGCGCTGGAAGACGAGTTGAAGTCGCGCAACGACAAGCTCGACAAGTGCACCGACGTTCTGATCAATGGCATGCACTCGAATGCTCCGGCGCCGCCCGCAGCCACGGGCGGACCGAAGTAAGGCGCAGTCGGTGAGGTTGCGGAGGGGTTCGTCCAGGGGAACCCTGATTAAGTCCGGTGTGCCTGAGAATCACCGGCTTCTCGCGGGCGAGGGCGTCCGCGCCACACCTGATCAGGAGTTTTCTAGTTTTCAATACCCAGCGTGCAGTCTTTGTTCACGTTCTGAATGTAGATGTCGTTGTTACCGTTGCGGTCATCTTCCCACGCCACGGCGGCTAAGCCTGAGTGCGCGAGGTCGAGTGACAGCCGGTATTTGTCGGCGGGCGTGGTGGACACTCCGAACTGCGCACACTGCACAGCGCCAGTGCCTTTTAAGCGAGTCGCCTGCATGGTGGCCGAGCCGAAACTCGCCTGATCCACCCAGAAGACCAGCGCGCCGCTGCCGATCTGCACGTTCTCCACCCAGATCTGCTGATCCACGCCCAGGTCAATCAACACTAACCCGGTCTGGGTCCAGTCGCGCTTGCCCTTGGAGTTGAATTTCTGGCCATACACGCCGGTATCGGTTTGCGTGGAGTCTTCCTCAGTCCAGAACATGAATACTTCGCCGGTGGCGGCGCGATAAGAGGCGGAAGGAGAAACCCGCACGCGAGTCTTGTCAGTTGAGCCGACCGAACCGTTGTGCGGGAAGGCCTCTTTGCCGCTGGCCAGGATGTGCTGGGCATAAACCTGCAGCGCCGGGCTGCTCGTGTACCAGGAGAACACTGCGCCGCCCTTGCCGTCGGTGACGAAATAAGGGAATTCCCCGAACTGCAGCGATCCGCCGTCGTAAACCTTCACGTGACTTTTTCCCCACAGCAGTTTGCCCTTGGAGGAAAGCTTGTTGGCGTAAAGATAATTGTCGCTGCCAAAGCCCTGGTTGCGCACCCAGGAAACGATTACCGAGCCGTCGTCGGCGGAGTGCAGATCGGCGAGCAAATAGCTGTAATTCGATTCGCTCAGCACCACGCCTTTGCCCCACTGCGGCTTGCCCGCGGCATTGAGTTTCTGCAACACGACGTCGGTGTTGCTGGTCCAGGCCACGATGATGCCGCCGTCACTCGCTCCGGCAATTTTCGGGGCGGCATGGCTGTTCTCGTCGTTGGTTAACTGCACGCCGAGCTTTCCCCAAAGCTGTTTCCCCGAAGGGCTGACTCTGGTCGCAGTGATCTGCTGATTGTCACTCTCGCGGTCGTCGAGGAATGCCAGCAGAGCGTTGCCTTGGGTATCGGCATCGAGGCCGTAATCTTCGGTCGAGCTGTTGCCCAGGTCGGCGATCTTGATGCCGTCGTGGCGGAACTGTTCCACGCCGTTGGGATTGAGTCGCTGCAGGTAAACGTCGTAGCCAATGGGCGGCGGGCTGTTGGGATTCGCATCAAACCAGCTTACGTACCAGCCATTGTTGGGCAGCGGACGAACCTTGGGCTGCACCTGATCATTGCCGTTGCCGCGGTCGGCCAGGGGAAGGTTCTTCGTGGGATCGGATGACCATTGGGCGAAGGCGCTTGCAGCGAACGTAAGAATGAAGACGAGAGCGACGGGCTTATATTTCATGAAACCTCCGGCGGGGCAAGTTCAAGCCACATTGGACTGTACCCCGTGCCGGTTTTGCGGTCAACGGAAAAGCCGTGGCAGGCGCGGGGTTTGGGGGATGGGGAATGCGTAGGATATGGGCGCTCCTCGGCTGCTCGGGGCAGGCTGTCGGCCCCGCGGGAGAGAGCGATGACGGTCGCGTTATATGGAAGAGTTTATTATTCGTAGCGCAGGGCGTCCACGGGGTCGAGGCGTGAGGCTTTCATCGCGGGATACATTCCGAAGAACAGGCCGACGCTCATAGACGCGGTCACGGCGGCGATCACCGACCAGAGCGGAACGGCTGAAGGCAGGCTAGGCAGCAGTGCGTTGATAAGCAAACTGATGCCGCCGCCGAGCAAGACGCCGATTATTCCTCCCGATGCGGTGAGCGTAATGGCTTCGGTCAGGAACTGGCGGATGATGTCGCGGCGGCGGGCGCCGATAGCCTTGCGCACGCCGATTTCGCGGGTGCGTTCGGTGACCGACATCAGCATGATGTTCATCACACCCACGCCGCCGATCAGCAACCCTATGGAACTGATGACGACGACGGCGATGGCGATCGCTCCGGTAATCTGGCGGAACTGGCGCGCGATCTCTTCGGAGCTGGAGATGGCGAAGTTATTGGGCTTGGCGAGGGCGACGCCGCGGCGGCGGCGCATCAGGCCGATGATCTCGTCTTCCGCTTGCGCCTTCCTGCCGGGATAAGCCTGCGCGCCGATGAAATGTTCGTCATCCTGGGGATTGTGTTTGCGATAGGCTCCGTAGGGGACGACAACGACTTTGTCGGCTGACTCATCTTTGAAAATCTGCCCCTTGCGCTTTTCGAGGACGCCAACGACCTGGTAGAACGCGCCGTTCACTTCGATGTTTTTGCCCAGCGGGTCCTGTTCTTTGAACAGGCCTTCAGCGAGATCGTGACCGATGACAGCCACGTCCATGTTGTGCATGCTTTCGGCTTCGCTGAAGAAGCGGCCTTTTTCGGGATTGGCGTTGTAAACCCATTCGTACGACGGAATGGTACCGGTGAACTGGATGCCGTAAACCTCGTTGCCTTTGTAGCGCGCAGGCACCACAGTGATGGGCTGGCCCGGCTCAAGGCGGGGCGAGACTTCAACGGTCACGTCCTTCACGTCCGGACATTCGTGCAGAATGGCCATGGTGTCGTCGTAGGTGAGCGGCTTGCGATTGCGTTCCTCCGGCGTAAGCCGGCCGCGGAATCCGAAATCCCAGCGGAAAACGAAAAGCGTATTGGTGCCGTACTGATCGAGGAAGCCGCGAATGTCGCGGTCGAGGCCGACCATGATGGAGGCGACGGCGACGATGGCCATGATGCCGATGACGACGCCCAGCACGGTCAACAGGGAGCGGGTCTTGTGCTGGCGGAGGGAATCGAACGCCATGCGCGTGTTTTCGCTGAGCTCAAGTTGCATGGATAAACGCCTCACACTTTGTCATCCCGAGCGTCAGAAAAAGCAGGTTCGTCAACTCCGCGGATCATTCGCCAGCGAACGATCCCGCTCCGCTCGGAATGACAACTAAAGGAATCACTCCTGCGCTTCCACTCGCGATGACAACTAAAACCTCTATCCCTCGGCCCGCAGCGCTTCGATGGGATCAAGCTTCGAGGCGCGATTAGCAGGATAAAGCCCGAAAAACAGTCCCACGCCCGCCGACACAACCAGCGAAAGAATCACGGCCCCGATTGGCACCTGCGAGGGCACCGGCGTCAAGACCTTCACCAGAGTCGAGAGCACGTACGCGATAATCACTCCCGCCGCGCCTCCCACAGCCGCCATGACCGCGGATTCCACCAGAAACTGCATCATGATGTCCTGCCGGCGGGCGCCCAGCGATTTGCGCACGCCAATTTCGCGGGTACGCTCCGTGACGCTTGCGAGCATGACGTTCATGATGACCACGCCGCCAATCACCAGAAAAACCGAAACTACACCGACCATGGTCGCCGCAATAGCGCCGGTCAGGTTCTTCCACAGGCTCATGATGGTGTCGGAAGCGAGGATGCCGAAATTGTCGTCGGCGTTAGGATCGAGGTGGCGGCGGCCGCGCATCAGGGTGCGGGCTTCGGATTTGGTCTGCTCCATCCATTCGGCCCCGCGGGTTTGAATGTTAATCGCCATATCCAGGCCCTGGCCGTGTTCGCCGTATAGCTTCAAGAATGAGCGGATTGGGATGTACGCGAAGTTATCCTGTGACTGCCCGAACACGGTGCCAATCGGCTTGGCGACACCTACCACTTCAAACGCGCGACCGTCGATGTAAACCGTTTTGCCGATGGGATCAACCGTCGGGAAGAGTTTCTGCGAAACGTCCTGGCCGATCATGGTGACCGAGGAGCGACCTTCGTTGTCGGCATCGGTGATGTAGCGTCCGGATTCGACCTCTTCCACGTCCATGTCGGCGATGTTGGCGGTTACGCCGCGAATGTTGATGTCGTCGAGCGACTGCGTCCCCAGGCGAATCTTGCCATTGGTGCGCGACTCCAGGCCGACCGCTTTCGGCGTCTTCATGTTGTCGCGCAGAGCCTCAAAGTCTTCCCAGGTGACGTAGCGGTTATGGCGCATGGCCTTAAGGAAATCGGCCTGATTGGTAATGATGGGGAAGCGGGTTATGAGGAAGACATTCGAGCCGAGGTTGGCAACGCGGTTTTGAATATACAGATTTGCCCCGGTGATGATCGAAACGACCAGAATCAGTACCGAAACCGACAGCGTAACCCCGAGCAGGGTTAAAGCTGAGCGCAGCTTGTGGGCGCGTAATGCGGCCAGGGCCTCGACTGCCGGGTCGCGAAATATGCTGCCGTGGCGGCGAAGGCGGCTAACCTTGCCGGAGGGTTTGCCCTCAGGTTCGCCCGCAACTGTGCGATCCATCACCGCTGAATCGGTGGAACTCACTTCGGCCGCCTCCTCGCCCCTAATCGTATACGAAACTTACACAGGATAGTTCCATGCGTGCACTCTCTGGAACCGGGATTCTGCTTTGTTCCGCCACCCTTCGGCCGTTCCTATAAGATAAGAGACGACCTGTTTCCACAAAAGGATAGCGGGAAGCTGAAGGACGGCGCCAATGGCCAATATCAGCGCGAAGAGGGGTGTTATCGGAATCCTGACCGGGGGCGGCGACGTGCCCGGTCTGAACCCGGCCATCCGGGCGGTTACTATCCGTGCCTTGCGGGAAGGCTGTCAGGTGGTGGGCTTACGCCGGGGCTGGGCGGGCCTGGTGGACATTGTCCGCGAAAAAGACTACGACAACAGCGACAACTTCCAGATCTTGACCGAGGAAATCGTCAACCGCGCCGGTCGCACCGGCGGCACGTTTCTGCACAGCTCGCGGACGAATCCGGGGAAAGTGAAGAAGGAAAGCGTCCCCGAGCACCTGCGGACGACCTATAACGCTGACAAGAATGACCTGACGCCGGAGGTCCTGAAGAACCTGGCTTGGCTCGGCATTGATTTCCTGATTCCCATCGGCGGCGATGACACGTTGAGTTACGGCGTGCGTCTTTATCAGGAAGGTTTTAAGGTCGTGGCGATTCCCAAGACGATGGACAACGACGTGCCCGGCACCGATTACTGCATCGGCTTCAGCACAGCCGTAACGCGCACCATCCAGATGACGAATGATTTGCGCACTTCGGCAGGTTCCCATGAGCGCTTTCTGGTGCTGGAGGTCTTCGGCCGGTATGCCGGTTTCACCGCGATGCTTCCCACCATGGCGGGGGCGGCGAACCGTTGCGTCATCCCCGAGCACAAATTCAATATCGAACGGCTGACCGAGTTGCTGGTGGCCGACCGCCACAAAAATCCCAGCCGCTACTCCGTGGTTTTGGTTTCTGAGGGTGCGATGTTCGAAGGCGGAGAAATGGTATTCGAGAAAGAGACCGCTGACGCCTTCGGCCATAAAAAACTGGGCGGGATCGGCGATCTGGTTTCAGAAAAACTTAAAGAATTATCGCCTAAGTTCAACAACGGTAAGACGATTGAAGTCATCAACCAAAAGCTGGGATACCTGGTTCGCTGCGGCGATCCCGATGCCATCGACTCAATCGTGCCCATGGCCTACGGCAATCTCGCCCTCGACTTGCTGCTCAGCCGGATTCACGGCCGGCTGGTTGTGCTGAAGAACGGCCGGTATGACAACATGCCGATCGACGCCGTCATCGCAACCAAGAAAGCCGTGAATGTGAAAGAGCATTACAATACCGAGCGCCTGCGTCCGCATTACAGCAGCTTCGAGATGAAGCCCCTGTTCATCATGACGTCGGAGGGTTGAAGGCGGAAGGGTCAGTGTTTCAACCAGTTGCCTGCTTCCCGAAGCTCGGGACGCGGAGTTGTTCTTAATCTTGCTTTCTTTTATTGGTTACAATGGGTACTTTCATCCACGGTCGGCGAATTAGAGTGGCTCCAGGACCTTGGAGGCACAACAGTATTTGAAATCGTTCAAGCACAGCGCGGATCGCGATACCCTCCGGGTTTACTGGCGGGTCGAGGGCAGCCTTCTGGAATTGACCACGGTACGGCCCATCGGCTTCTTTACCTGGAATGCGCAGACCTTTAGCGAGCGCTGGCTGCGACGCGGCCTGGTGCTGCTGATGGCGGCTCTGCGCCCGTTTCTGTACGCCACCAACCGCGTGTTCGCGACCCGAGTGGTGCACACGGTGCTGCGCGGAATCAGCCGTGACCGGCTGGATCTGCTGGGAGAGGAATATTTCCTGTACAAGCTGAAGCCAAGGCTGAAGCCCGAGGGCGTGCGGCAACTCGCAGCGTTGGTGGAAGCGGGAGAGGACGTTGTGCTGGTCAGCCAGGGGCTGGAAGAGGTGATGCGGCCTTTGGCGCGCCATCTGGGGGTGAAATGGATGATCGCCAACCGCCTCGAGTTTCGCGATGGCATCGCGACCGGCCGGTTGCTGGACCCCGTGATTCGCCCCCGCGGCGCTTTCGCGCGAATTGTGGGCGCCGGTCCGGACGGGAGGCGCGAGCCCGAACGTTTGGTTCGCGATCTCAGCTTGACCGGCGTTGAGGCTTTACAGTCAGCTGTCGTTCCGACCACCCGGCAGGCGCCGATCATGGAGTTTCCCATCGTTCATTTCGACGATCAGCGCAAACCGGCAGGTCCGCTTTCTGTGCGGAGGGCGCTCGCGGGAAAGCACATCATGCTGATTGGAGTGACTGGGTTCATTGGCAAAGTCTGGCTGGTGAACATGCTGATGAATTTGCCCGAAATCGGCAAAATCTATTTGCTGATACGGCGGCAGAAATCGAACCCGGCGCAGCGGCGGTTGGAGCGGTTGATAGAGGAGTCGCCGGTATTCGATCCGCTGTATGCACGCTATCGGAGCGGCCTGGCGGGATTTTTGAGCGATCGAGTGGAAGTCATTGAGGGCGATGTTACGCGGCAGGATCTGGGTTTGTCGCCCGCAACCTCCGACTTGCTGCGAAGAAAGCTCGATCTGATCATCAACAGCTCGGGGCTCACGGATTTCAATCCTGACCTGCGTGATGGCCTGCAGACCAATGTGGATGCGGCCGTCAATATTGTTGACTTTCTTCGGGTTTCAGACCACGCCGGGTTATTGCACCTTTCGACTTGTTACGTGGCTGGCGCTCGCGATGGCCGGGTGAACGAGAAGCTGCGACCCAACTACACTCCCGCGGGCGTCGCCGATTTCGATGCGGAGCGCGAGTGGCGCGCCTTGCACGAACTGGTTCACGAAGCCGAACGGAAAGCGGAGAGCGACGAGGTGACCGAGGAATTGCGCTGCCAGGCGGTGCAGAAAGAACATGCGGCACGGGATCTGCGCGGCACAGCGTTAGAGAACCAGATTCGCAAGAATCGAGTGCGCTGGCTGCGCAACTATTTGACCGAGGCAGGCACCCGGCGCGCGCATCAGCTGGGCTGGCCCAATACTTATACGTTCACCAAGAGCCTGGCGGAGTCGCTAATCTGCAAGAACGGCGCGGGCCTGCCCATTGCTGCGGTGCGGCCCGCGATCGTCGAAACTTCAATCAGGCAGCCGTTTCGGGGATGGAATGAAGGCATCAACACCTCCGCCTCTCTCTCCTATTTGCTCGGCACTTATTTTCGCCAGCTTCCTTCGAACGAGCGCAAGCGGCTGGATATCATTCCAGTGGATTCAGTCTGCAGCGGTATGACCCTGATCGCCGCGGCGATCATCGAGCGGCGGCATCACCCGCTTTATCAGCTGGCAACGTCGGTCACCAATCCCTGCGACATGCGGCGCTCGATCGAACTTACGTCTCTGGCGCACCGCAAACATTACCGCGCGCTCGAAGGTCTGGAAAGCTGGCTGCGCTTGCGCTTTGACGCCATTCCGGTTTCCAAGCAGCGTTACGAGCGCATGTCGGCGCCGGCGCAGAAGGCGATTATTCAGTCCATTCAGCGCGTCATGTCGGCGCTGCCTTTGCGCAAAACGCCGCTGGCCAAGGCTGAGCGCAGCCTGGAAAAAGTGGAAAAGCTCATCGAACTCTTCGAGCCGTTTATCCTGCTCAACGAGCACGATTTCATCGCCGAGAATATTGAGCAACTTGCGCACGCGCTCGTGCCCGAAGAGCAGGCCGATTTCGGCTACGATACCCGCTCGATCGACTGGTGGGACTATTGGATCAACATACACATTCCGGCGCTGCGCAAGTGGACCTATCCGCTGATCGAAGGCCGCCCGCTCGAAGCGCGGCCGGCGCGCCGCTTTCAGTTCGCCACTGAGAGCAATGCCGAGACCGTCAAAACCGGGACCAACGGAGCAACGTGGCGATATTCCTGACCGGTTCAACCGGATACATTGGCGCACACGTCGCCGCCAACCTGCTCGAAGGACACAGCGCCTCGCTCAACCTGCTCATCCGGGCGCGCGATGCCCACGAGGCCGAAGTCCGCTTGTGGCGCGCCCTGCAATTACACATGGACTTTCCCCGTTTCTATGAGCACTTGCAGACGCGCATCCGGATTTTTCGCGGCGACTTGACCGACACACAATTTGGCCTGGCCCGCGATAACTACGACCGTTTGATCCACACCACTGACTCGGTGGTTCACTGCGCGGCCTCGCTGAACCGCAAATCGGAAAAGAGCTGCTTGAACGTGAATCTTCGCGGCACGCTCGAAGTCCTGCAACTGGCCATGCGGGCGCAACATTATCACGGGATTCGGCGCTTCAGCCATGTTAGTACCGTAGCCGTTGCCGGAAAGCGCCAGAACGAAGCCGTTACCGAGGACAAGGCGATTGACTGGGAGCGATCCGACTACGACCCCTATGCGCGCACCAAGAAATTCTGCGAGCACATGATCCGGCAGTTGCTGCCCGAAGTGCCGCTTACCATCTTCCGGCCGAGCATCGTGCTGGGTGATAGCCGTCGTGCCGAGACCACCCAGTTCGACATGGTCAAGGCTTTCGTATTCCTGGCGGGGCTGCCGGTGTTGCCATTCCGCCCCAACGATCAGGTAGATATCGTGAACGTGGATTTCGTCGCCGATGCAATTGCCACGCTCCATCAGAAAGACGCGACGCAGTACGATACCTATCATCTTTCGTCGGGCGGGGAGTCGCAGACGTTTCGCGAGTTGACCAGCGCTCTGGCGACTGCTCAGCAGAAGCGGCGGCCGGTGTTTATGCCGCTGTTGGAACGGCCGTTTTCCGGCAGTGTGAACACGTTGGCCAATCGCCGGGGAGGGCTCGCCTACGGCGCGTCGCTAATGAAAGTGTTCATGCCGTATCTGGTGTGGAACACGGTCTTCGACAACACCCGCGTCACTACGGAACTGGGCCGCAAGCCGGCCCCCTTCTCGCAATACAGCTTTCCTCTGCTCAAATTCAGCCGGGAGGGAAATTTTTCCTACAAATATCAGGACTGGCCCGCGAAAGCCGGAGGTTCGGCGGCATGATGGATTTGCTTCTGGAAGCGTGGGTCAGCGCTTCCATAGAGAAATCGAAAGCCGCGTGGATGCTGGGCAAAGGTCGGCCCTGGCAACCGGGGCAAAAGCTCAAGCTGCTGTTTGCCGGTTATAACGGGACGCGCAATATGGGCTCCGACGCGCGGGTGGAAGAAATGCTGCGCCAGATCCGCCATATTCTCGGCGGAGATAATGTTGATTTCACCGTGATGTCGCAGAACTTCAAATTCTCCCAAGGCTATTTTGAAGGCACCACCCAGGTGCATCTGCCGGATATTTTTCCGCCCTTTCTGGCGAAGGAAGTTCCCAAGCATCACGGCGTGGTGGCGTGCGAAGGCTCGATGTTCAAGAGCAAGTTTGCCAATGCGCTCACGACCATGATGATTGGCTCGCTGGGACTTGCGGCGGCCCAGAATAAGTTATCGGTTGGATACGGGGCTGAAGCCGGCCATATGGATCCGCTGATCGCCAAAATGTGCGCCCGCTTCTGCCGGGATTCGCTGGTAATCACCCGCAATGAAGAATCCCGCACCATTTTGCGCGAGTTGGGAGTGCCTACGGAACTGGGGACAGATACGGCATGGACATTCGAGCCGCATCCCGCCGAATACGGGTGCAAGACGCTGCGTGGGGTCGGGTGGGACGGCAAGACTCCCGTTCTTGCGGTGTGCCCCATCAATCCGTTCGAGTGGCCGGTGCGAGCCTCCGTGGCAAAGCTTGCCGCGCACAGCCTGACCGGCGCCTACAAGGACGAGCATTATCGCTCGGTGTATTTTCACAATTCCGGAGCAGCGGCGCAGCGGGCTTACCAGCACTACCTGACAGCGCTCGCCAATGCGGTCGAGGCATTTCGCAAGCGGCGAAACATCTTTGTGATTTTGGTCGCCACCGAGCGGCTGGATGCCCGCCCGGCCAATCGCATCGCCGAGAAACTCGGCGGCGTGCCCGTGCTGACTTCGGAGGAATACAACATCTATGAACTCGTGAGCGTGCTGCGCTCTTGCCATATGATGGCATCGTCACGCTACCACGGAATTGTGACTTCGATGCCGGGTCTGGTGCCTTCCGCCGGCATCACCATGGATGAGCGCATCCGTAATCTGCTGAGCGAGCGTGGTCATCAAGACCTGCTGATGAACGTGGACGACGCCGATCTGGAGCCGAAGCTGCTTGCCTCTTTAGAGAAGCTCGCGACCGAGGGCGAGCGCATCGCCGACGGAATCGCGCGGACCGTGGTGCGCAATCTCAAAGTCATGGCGCGCATGGGAGTGTACTTCGAAGAGGAAGTGCGGCGGCGCTACCCGGAATTTCCCGCACGCAAAGGGGAATGGAGTTGGGAGGATTATCTGCCGCCGATGAGTGAAGGCTTGCGCGGGTTGGTGGAAGCGTACAGCTGATTTCTACCACGGAGCCACTGAGAAACATCCGGTGAGTTTTCTCGACGACATTTTCGGGCAATTGGATTCGGCTGCTGGCACGCTCCTGCTGCGTGAGCTGCGCGATCCGCCGCACGAAGCGACCGGCGGCGAATTGCTGCGGCAGATTGCTCAGGCCCGGGCATTTCTTGCTTCACACAATTTGAAGCCGGGCGATCGTGTGGCCCTGCTTGCGCATAACAGCATCGAGTGGGTGGCGATGGATTTGGCGATTATGTCCGAGGGCTTGATCGTTGTGCCACTCTACGCGCGGCAGGAGCCGGCGGAGCTTGTTGCCGTGATGAAGGATTGCTTGCCGGCGCTGATTTGCAGCGGAGATACCGCTCTCAGGGACGGCATCATCCAGAACTGGCCGGAGGCACCGCCGCAGGTGCTGTTTCAGGATGTCTTTGAACAAGAGCATCCCCACCGTGTCCCAGAGAACGCGACCAGGGCGGGGCACCCGACGGATTCCGATCCGGTGGCGATCATCTACACCTCCGGAACTTCTGGTGAGGCCAAGGGTGTGGTGCTTATGGCAGGAAATATCGCGCATATGCTGCGTTGCACCTCAGCGCGTCTGGATCAGTTGACGCGAAAGCCTGGCCAGGACAAAGTTTTCCACTATCTGCCATTTTGCTTTGCCGGTTCCTGGATTATGCTGCTCACTTGCCTGCTGCGGCGCAGCCTTCTCATCATGAATAGGGACTTGGGCAAAATTTCCGGTGACATGCGCAAGTCCGAGCCAGATTATTTTTTGAACGTTCCACAGTTGCTTGAGCGCATGCGCAAAGCCGTGGATGAGCAGTTGTGGAAGACCGGCGGCTTTCCCTTGGGCGTTTACAGCAAAGCGAAAGCCGCATACTTCCGGCAGCAGGATGGACCGCGGAGATTCACCGATTCGCTCTGGCTAGCGCTGGCGCGAATCGCGGTTTTTCCGACGATTCGCAAAAAGATGATCGGATCGAACCTAAGAGCGTTGATCTGCGGCTCGGCGCCGCTCAACGTTGAAACTCAGCTTTACTTTATGATGCTGGGGATTCCGGTGCTGCAGGTTTATGGCTTGACCGAAACCACCGCCATCTGCACCATGGATGATCCGGCGCGGGTCGAGCCGGGACGCGTAGGTCCGGCGATCTCCGCTGTCGAGATGAAGCTTGGCGAAAATGACGAGATTCTGGCGCGTGGCCCGAATATTTTTGCAGGATACTGGAACCGTCCGCAGGAAACTGCGAAGGCGTTGCGTGACGGATGGTTCCGCACCGGCGATCAAGGCGAGGTGAACGGGGCAGGGAACTGGCGCATCATCGGGCGCATCAAGAATTTGATTGTCCTGGGCTCGGGGCACAACGTGGCGCCTGAGCCGATTGAAGAAGAGCTGCTGCGGCAGTTGCCTAAGGCGCAGCAGGCCGTCTTAATTGGGAATGGCCGCGGCTATCTGGCGGTTATCGTGACCGGGAATGTGACCCAGGAGCAAGTCCAGGCCGCGCTGGACGCCGTTAATTCGGCGATGCCTCACTACAAACAGATTCGGGCGTTTCATATTTGCGCCGAGCCGTTTTCGATTGAGAACGGCCTGCTGACAGCCAATGGAAAATTCAAACGCGACGCGATCGCCGCTCGGCTGCGCGATGCGATCGAAGAAATATACGCGGTGAAACAGGCCGTTTAGGGAGGCTCTGATCAAGTTTTCCGATGTAGGCGCGGGCGTCCTCGCCCGTGCGGGGTCCAATCGGACGCTGCTACTTAATCACAGTTTCCCCGGCGCGGCAGCGCCAGGCAGAATGCATGAAGACCTTCAACGGGCAAGCGCTATCGTGGGATGTGAAAGACGGTGTCATCGAGATGGCGTTGCATCGCGAACCGGGCAACGAATTTGGCACCATCGCGCTGGCCGAGGCGGAGAAGTTTGCTGAATCGCTTGGGGCGTTAAGCCGCGAGGCGCAAGCGCTCATCATTTACAGCAAGCTGAAGGCGGGCTTTAGCGCCGGCGCGGACCTGCGCGAATTGTACGAACTTCTTCAGAATTCAAACCGGGCCGACCTGCTGAAAACCGTGCGGCAGCGGGTGGAACGGGCGCATCGCGTGCTCAATGCGCTGGATGCGGCGCCCATCGTCACTATCGCTGCTGTACACGGCGCGGTGTTCGGAGGCGGATTTGAACTCGCCCTGACCTGTGATCTGATCATCGCCGACAAATCCGCGCGTTTCTGCTTTCCTGAGTTGCGCCTCGGATTGATTCCGGGATGGGGTGGCATTCCGCGGCTGAAGCGGGATATAGGCAATGCCCTGGTGCGGGATCTGTTGCTTACCGGGCGAAGCTTCAATGCTACAAAGGTCCAACAGGCGGGACTCGTCAGCCAGGTTGTTGCCGAAGGCGAAGCGTTAAGAATCGCACGCGTAACCGCGGCGCAGTTGGGCAAGTTCGACCGGCGAACTGTTATGGCGGCGAAAAAGTTCATCAAGCCCATTCCATGCGAGGAATTGCGCGCGGAAATTGATATTTTCTGTGAACTGTTGACCCGGCCCGCGGTCGAAGCTGGTCTGCGTAAGTTTGTCGAGAGCACGGAGGCCCTGCCATACTTGCCGTGATGGATCAGAACATGCAAAGCACCGATCAGACAATCAGCGAAATCCTTGCTCTCGCCGCCAGTCACTTCAAAGTTCCGCGCGAGAAGCTTACTCCCGATGATGATTTTTTCAAGACCTTGAAAATTGACAGCCTGCAGGCGCTCGACCTCTTGACCAAGCTGGAAAATCATTTTCACGTCGAGCTGCCGGACTACGAACTGCAGGGAGTATCGGACTTTAGAACCCTGGCCGAGCGCATCCAGGCCAGGCTGTAATCACCGGAAAATACAGAATCACTCAGAAACATACTCTTCGCGAGGTAACCGCATATACACGGGACCCTCTCTTCTTTGTTTCTGTGAGTCTGTGATGAAATAACCTTTCATGCTTGATCTCGACCAGTACAGTTCGCTTGGGGCCGCGTTGCGGGATGCTCTGGACCGTTGGCCGAACGAAGTCTGCCTGATCGAAGCGGATCGCGAGCGCGAGAAAACGCGCCTCACTTACTCCGATTTCAAAGACACGGCTCTTCCCCTGGCTCGCGCTCTGCAGGATGCGGAGCTCCGTCCCGGCGATCGCGTTGCCATCATCATGTCCAATCAGTCGAAGTGGCTGATTTCCGCCTACGCGGTTTTTTATCGTGGCGGCGTACTGGTTCCCTTGGACTACAAGTTAACCGCCGACGAGCAACTCCGCCTGCTCGCCCACAGCAAGGCGTCGCTTCTCGTCGTGGAACACCACATTTGGCAGGCGATGATGCAGTCTGCCGAATTCAAGCCCCACACCCTTCGAACCATTCTGGTGACGGAAGCGCCGCTGGGAGCCAAGCTCGGCGGCGCTTATCGTTGGGAAGATTTTCGCCGCAAGAGCGACCCGGACTTCGTCCCGCGCCAGCGCGACGATATGGCTTGCATCGTTTATTCCTCTGGCACCGGGGGCCGGCCCAAGGGATGCGTTCTCACCCACGAAAATTACCTTGAACAGTGTAAATCGCTCACCGCCTGGTATCCCTTTTGGCCGGGCGTCCGCTACCTGAGCATTCTGCCCACCAATCACGCCATTGATTTCATGGTCGGCTTCATCGGGCCCTTTGTGTGCGGAGCGTGCGTGGTTCACCTGCGGACGCTGCGCCCGGACTTTGTGCGCGATGCGTTCGTGCGCTACAAGATCACGCATGTAACCCTCGTCCCCATGATTCTGAAGAATCTGGAGCGGGGGCTGCGCGCCAAGTTCGACGAATTGCCCACGCTGAAGCGGTTCATCCTGAAGCGCACAATCGCCATCAACCGATTGCTCACGCGTAACCGGCCAGACGTCAAGCTCAGCCGGCGTCTGCTGCGTCAGGTGCACGAATCCTTTGGCGGAGAGCTGTTGGTCTTGATCACCGGCGGCGCATTCATGGAACCCTCCACGCTGCAGTTCTTCTATGATCTCGGATTGCCCGTGATCAACGGCTATGGCCTCACCGAGGCTTGCACTTCACTTACATTGAATGACCTGAAACCATTCCGCGCGAATACGGTTGGCAAGCCGCTGCCTGGGGTTGAGTTGCGAATCTTCAATCCTGATTCCGATGGTGTCGGCGAGGTGGTGGCGCACAGCAAAAGCATCATGTCGCACTATCTTGACGATCCCGAGCTTACGGCGCAGACCATCGTGGATGGCTGGCTGCGCACCGGTGATCTGGGGCGCTTTGACGGCAAGGGACATTTACAGCTCTTTGGCCGCAAGAAGAACATGATCGTCACCGAGGGCGGAAAGAACATTTATCCCGAAGATATCGAAAACGTCTTCGATGGCTTGCCGGTCAAGGAATACTCCATTTTCGCCGCGAACTACCTGTGGCCGGTGAAAGACCTGGCCAAAGACAGCCTGGCCCTGGTGCTGCGCCTGGAACCGAATCAGGAATTCAACGAAGAGCTAAAAGCCAACATCATTGCTCTTAACCGCAGCTTGCCCGATTTCAAGCGGGTAAACGGATACTTGCTCTGGGACCGGGATTTTCCGCGAACCGCGTCCATGAAGATCAAGCGTGAAGCTTTGGCTCAGGAGATCGGCAAAGCCAAAGGACGCAGTGCCGTGGTTGAGTTGTGACCAGCGCATTCCTTGCCATTGTGAACCCGGCGGCGGGCGGCGGGCGTTGCCGGAAACTGGTTGCCCCGGCGCTCGATCAACTGCGGACCGGCGGGCTCAAGGTGGATCTCGCCGAAACCCGCGGCCCCGGCCAAGCCACGAGCCTCGCACGCGGTGCTTACGGTCGCGGCTATCGCAAGTTCATCGCGGTCGGCGGCGACGGCACAGCCTACGAAATCGTGAACGGCCTGTTCCCTGAGGCGGAGTCCGATGAGCCGCCGTTGCTTGGTTTCCTTCCGCTCGGAACCGGCAATTCATTTCTGCGCGATTTCACCGATCAAGGGGTGCGACACGCGATCGAAGCACTCGTCGCGCAACGCTCGCAACCTTGCGACGTTTTGCGGTTGCATCATCTTGACGGCGTTCTGCACTACATCAACCTGCTTGCCATGGGTTTCGCCGCCGATGTGGCAACCCTGCGCGCGCGGCGTTTCAGCGCATGGGGAGTGATCGGCTACCAGGCGGCCATTCTGATTTCCCTGGCCCGCTTCTACCGCCGGCCTTTCCCGCTGCGGGTGGATGGAAAAGGTGAAATTGACCGCCGACCGTGCCTGTTCGTGACCTTCAGCAACAGCAAGTTCACCGGCGGAACGATGATGATCGCCCCGCAAGCCGACGTTCACGATGGCCTCATCGAATATGTCCGCTGGGGGCCGATCGGCCGCATTGGCCTTCTGCGCAACCTGCCGACACTCTACGACGGCACCCACATTCAGCATCCGCTCGCAGAACGGCGCTCGGCGGAACGGATTGATTTTCAGCTCGATGCCCCGGTGGACGTGATGATTGACGGCGAAGTGTTCACTTTGCATTGCCAGGTGCTGGACGTGCTGCCATCCGCGCTGCGCGTCGTGGTATAAGAATTCATAGCTATGTCACAAGAGCGAAGGCAACGGCAGCAAGAGCGGCAAGGCGACGATGCTGCGGGCGCCGGGAGGCGGAACATCATCGTGATTGCGGTCGTTATCGTTGTGGTGTTCGCCGTGGCAGTGTTTCTGTTGCGGCGAAATCATCCAGGCCGGCTGGATGCCTTTGCTCAGTGCCTGACCGCGAAGCAAGCCAAAATGTATGGCGCCTACTGGTGTCCGCATTGCTCCGAGCAGAAAGAACTGTTCGATTCTTCGTTCGAGTACGCTCCCTACATCGAATGCGGCGTCAAGGGTTCAAAGGGCCTGGCGCTGCCTTGCACGCAAGCGGGGATTCAGCGCTTTCCGACCTGGGTTTTCGCCGATGGAACCCGCGTCGAAGGCAAACAGCAGCTGACTTTCTTGAGCGACAAAACCGGCTGCCCGCTGCCGTGACGCCCGCGGCACAGCCATCATGCAAATGACAGCTTCTCGCGTTGGCGGTGTTATGTTTTTTCTGATTGCCATTCTCTCCGTGGCCGGAATCGCGGTCTCGTCCGTTTCTCTTCACCATCACTACGGCACCACAGCCGCCTCCTACTGCGACTTCGGCGCCAATTTCAACTGTGACATTGTCAATCGCAGCACGTATTCGACTGTCCTTGGAATCCCCGATGCCTTGATCGGCATCGTGGGCTACGCGGCGCTGTTGATGCTGGCAACGCTGTTTCGCCGCAACCCAGGGACTCCTGCTCTGCTGCTCGCCGGCTGTGTTGCCGGCCTTGGCTTCGCTCTTTATCTCACCTACCTCGAGGCTTTCGTCCTGGCCACCTGGTGCATCTTATGTCTTTCTTCGCTGACCTTGATTTCCGCGATTACGATTCTGTCGTGCATCCTGTTCGCGAAGTCACGGCGTCCAGCGTGAACTCAAAACATGGAAGAACTTGCTCAAGAGCGCAAACAGCCGGATCAACTCGCTGCCCCGCCTGGCCTTACCGGCGACCTTCGCCTGCACGAATTTTCCAGCCGCATCTTTCGCAACACCCGCATGGTTCGCGTGTGGCTTCCGCCGCGATACGACGCGCCGGAAAACTCTGCCAAGCAGTATCCGGTGTTTTACCTCAATGACGGTCAGAATCTGTTCGACCCGGCCACCGCCTTTAATAACGTGAAATGGGCCGTGGACGAAGCCGCCGACCGGCTTATCCGCCAGGAAGTGATTCCGCCGATGATCATCGTCGGCATTGACAACACGCAGAGCGAACGCATCAGAGAGTATCTCCCATACCGCTCTTTCAGCCCGGCTATACTGCGGCCCCTCGGAACGCGCTATCCAACTTTCCTGAAAGACGAGATCATGCCATTTATCGAGGAGCGATACCGCGTTGCCCAGGGCGCTCAGAAAACTGGCTTGGGCGGGTCTTCGCTAGGGGGACTCATTTCCTTGTACGCGGTGATGAATCTTCCCGGCGTATTTGGCCGCCTGCTGGTGGAGAGCCCTTCACTGTTCGTCGCCAACCGGCGTATCCTGCGGCATGCCCGTAATGTGCGGAGCTGGCCGGATAGAGTCTACCTCGCGATCGGAACCGGCGAAGCGGGTCGGGAAGATAAAAGCCAGCAGGTGGTAGAAGACGTGCGCGAACTCGAGCATATCTTGCGGCGGGCGGGTTTGGACGGCAATCGTCTGCGCGTGAATATCGCCGACGGAGCTTTCCACAGCGAAGCAGAGTGGGCAAAACGCTTCCCGGAGGCTCTCAGTTTCCTGTTTGGACAATAGAGCCGTTTGCTACTGCTCAAGCCCAACTCGGTGCTGCCGGCGACTTACCAGACCGGTTTTCCATCTTTGTCGCGGAACACAAACACGTCGTCGCCGCGCTTGATTTCACGAGCGAAGATTGTGTCCACGCCTTCGAACTTCACCTTCGAGCCGGTAACCTCGAGCTTATCTCCCACCTGGAAAACCAGTTCGTAGGTTTGCACAAACTTGGTCGGAGCAAGATGAACCTCAATGGTGTCACCATTCCCCAGTTTCAGAAGCACATGCGATCCCATGCCACCGCTAACCGCGCATTGACGGTTCCTTACCTCTTGCACGGTTCCGGTGAACACCGCCTCGGTCGCCGGATCGTACTTCGGCACACCGGCGCTCGGCGCGCTGGATTGGTCGGCAAGAGCAGGCGTGATCGTTGTGATCAGAGCGAGTATCATCACGATCATCATCCACGTTTTCATAATCATCCTCCTTCCCCAAGTCTGATTATCGTCCCCTGATTCCCATCCTCCTGTGACACTCATCACCGGCCATTGTGACCAGCGGCAGACGCAGGCAGTCTTTCCCGCGGCCTGTAGGCCTCACTGTGCCGCGCTACAATGCCTGTGCGATGGGCAACGCTCCGCTGAGCCGAAACGTTTGGAAATGGGTTCAGTCTCCGGTCGTCATATTTTCGATTGCATTAACGATGCGCCTGTGGGCAGTGTCCCAGCTTCTTCCCGCGAAAGCCTGGTCTTACTTCTATCAATACAACGAATTCGCCAGGATCGCGTGGGCGTTAGCGTCGGGACACGGCTATAGCTCCCCTTGGGCAAATACGCCTCTATTGCCCACCGCCATCGAGCCGCCTGCATATTCCTTCCTGCTTGCGGGTATCTTCAAAATGGCAGGTGTCTACGCACTTGGATCGCTTTGGATCGCGGTGGTTCTGAACGCGGTTTTCTCATCGGCAAACGCAGTGTTGATTCTGCGCGCGGGGAAGCGGGATTTCACCTCTTCGGCGGCCGTCCTTGCGGCTTGGGTATGGTCTTGTTGGACGTACGAAGCCGTGGTCGCCATCCGTTTGTGGGAAAGCAGTCTGACAGCCTTGCTTCTGATGCTGGCGTTGTTGTGGCTTCCCCGGGTGGAGCGCTCGACGAGGACGTCACCGTGGCTTCTGTTCGGCGTTCTCGCTGGCTTTGCCGGTCTGACCAACACCACTTTGCTCGCCATTATTCCAGCGTTCGCATTGTGGACATGGATCGAATGCCGGCGCCGCGGACAACCCCGCGGTCCGCAGCTGCTTGCCTTCTGCGCCGTATTTCTGATCGTGCTTGTGCCGTGGACGATTCGGAATTACATCGTCTTTCATCGCCTGATGCCTGTCCGCGACAACTTCGGTCTCGAACTCTGGCTGGGAAATCACCCGTCGCCTACAGCTGCCTCGGACAACGATTTCCCCGTCTTGGATCCCACGGCTTACAACCAGCTCGGTGAAATACGTTTCATGGAGCGGAAGCGCGAGATGGCATTGCGGTTTATTTATGAGCAGCCGCAGCAATTCCTGCGGCGCTCACTGCATCGCGTTTGGCTGTTCTGGATCGAACCGGTTAAGTCAGCGTGGGGCGAGATCAGTGTGCTCGCGTGGCTGGGGTGTTTTCTT
>Ga0335078_10001972_pt1 | contig 31021 bp, 15 predicted proteins | sample Lox_Sample_32_FD_206711 | JGI IMG/M metagenome (GOLD analysis project Ga0335078, IMG submission 206711) | Soil microbial communities from Loxahatchee National Wildlife Refuge, Florida, United States - Lox_Sample_3.2 | ecosystem: Environmental > Terrestrial > Soil > Wetlands | place: USA... | reverse complement strand
CGGCATCCGGGGCGTCATCGGCAAGGGCGGCATGGGCGACAAGACGCTGGCGGCTTGCAAGGAGTTTGGCTGTGTCTATCTGCACGCGGTGGGCGGCGCGGCGCAGGTGCTGGCCGAGTGCATCAAGAAGGTGCGCAACGTCTATATGATGGAAAAGTTCGGCGCGCCGGAGGCCATCTGGGAATTTGAGGTGGAGGATTTTCCGGCGGTCGTCACGATTGACGCACACGGCAATTCGCTGCACAAGGACGTCTTTGCCAGGAGCCAGGCGGAATTGGCGAAGAGATTGTAAGAGGGGATACCTCGCTGAGGCGTTCGGAAGCAGTTCCGCTTGCCATTTCGAACGGCGGTCGCTACGCCCGCCCCAAAATTTATTACGGCGTTACAGTCCGGTAAAAGCAGTTCGGATAGTTCGTGGCTTGCAAATAAATGAACGTGCTTGCTCCGTTTGAGTCGGCCGTATTCGTACTAATGGCTGTCCAGTTGATCAGGTCCGTCGAAAACTGAAGAACATACTTTTGATCGGGAACTCCGCTCGCCGCGGATACTTTTACGCTTCCGTCTCCTGGATAAACGATTGAAAGCGCAGGCGGCACCGGGAGATTCACCGTCAGCGTGGCACTGTTGGTGACGCTGTCGCATGCACCGCTCACGATTACGCAGTAAGTCGCCGTGTCATTGGTGCTCACGTTATTTAAAGCAAGGCAGTTATTGTTTTGTCCGGAGATGACACTTCCATTCTTCAACCAAACGTAGTTGAACGGTCCGGTCCCCGAAGCCACCGTGCTGAATGCCGCATTGTCACCCAGACAACACACCAAATTAGTCAGCGCCGTCGCCGTTACCGGCATATCCACAGTCAAGCTGGCACTACTGGTGATTGGATTGCCAGCGCCGCTCACAATCACTGTATAAATTCCCGCCTGGCTGGTGGTCACGTTATTCAACGTCAGGCTGCTGCCGGCTCCAATCACCGAACCGCCGAAAAACCATTGATAACTCAAACCGGTTCCGGTGGCCGACACGCTGAAGGTCACGTTGCTGCCCACCAGTGACGTCTGGCTCACCGGTGCCACGGTTACCGTAACCGGTACGTTCACTGTCAAAGTCGCGTTGTTGGTTACGGGAGTGCCAGCCCCGCTCACAATCACCGTGTAAATTCCCGCTTGGCTGGTGGTCACGTTATTCAACGTCAGGCTGCTGCCGGTTCCAATCGGCGAACCGTCGAACAGCCATTGATAGCCCAAGCTCGTCCCGGTGGCCGTCACGCTGAACGTGACGTTGCTGCCCACCAAGGTCGTCTGGCTGACCGGCGCCACGGTCACTGTCACCGGCACATCCACTGTCAACGTTGCGCTGTTGGTCACCGGAGTTCCGGCCCCGCTCACAATCACCGTGTAAATGCCCGCCTGGCTGGTGGTCACGTTATTCAACGTCAGGCTGCTGCTGGTTCCAATCGGCGAACCGCCGAACAGCCATTGATAACTCAAACCTGTTCCGGTTGCGGTCACGCTGAAGGTCACGTTGCTGCCCACTATCGTCGTCTCGCTGACTGGCGGCACGGTCACCGTCACTGGTACATTCACCGTCAGCGTGGCGCTGTTGGTGATCGGACTGCCGGCGGCCCCACTCACGATCACGGTGTAAACCCCAGCCTGGCTGGTGGTCACGCTGTTTAAAGTCAAGCTGCTGCCGGTGCCGATCACCAAACCGCCGAACAGCCATTGATAACTCAAACTGGTTCCAGTGGCCGTCACGCTGAAGGTCACGTTGCTGCCAACCAGGGTCGTCTGGCTCACCGGTGCCACGGTTACCGTCACCGGCACATTCACTGTCAAAGTCGCGCTGTTGGTCACCGGACTGCCGGCACCGCTGACAATCACGGTGTAAACTCCGGCTTGGCTGGTCGTCACGTTGTTCAATGTCAGACTGCTCGCGGTCCCAATCACCGAATTGCCAAACAACCATTGATAGCTCAAACCTGTTCCAGTGGCCGTCACGCTGAAGGTCACATTGCCACCCACCACCGTCGTCTGATTGACTGGCGGCACGGTTACCGTCACCGGCATGTTCACCGTCAAGGTGGCACTGTTGGTGACCGGGCTGCCACAGGCGCCGCTGACAATCACGGTGTAAACGCCCGCTTGGATCGTGGTGACGCTGTTTAACGTCAAACTGCTGCCGGTGCCGATCACCGAACCGCCGAACAGCCATTGATAGCTCAACCCGGTTCCGGTGGCCGTCACGCTGAAGGTCACATTGCTGCCCGCCACGCTCGTCAGGCTCGTTGGCGGCACGGTTACCGTCGCCGGTGCGTTGACTGTCAAAGTCGCGCTGTTGGTCACGCTGCCCATGAACCCGTTTACAATCACGCTGTAAGTTGCTGCGTTACCAGCATCCACGTTATTTAAGGTCAGGCTGCTGTTGGTCTGTCCGCCGATTGCCACGTTGTTTTTCATCCACGCATAGCTGTAAGGCCCGGTCCCTGAAGCTGCCGTGCTAAAGGTCACGTTGTCACCCGGACAAGCAGCCTGGCTTACCGGCCCTACCGCGCTGACGCGAATGGTGAGATTAGTGACCGGTTGGAAAATGTTTCCGGAGAAATTGAAATTGGCGGGAAAGTTAGTACCGGCCCCGACCAGGTTGATGGTAATTTGATGAGTGCTGCCATTGGCGTTGGTCCCACCAACAACGAAATTGCTGAGATTGAAGGCCGCCAGCACGGGGGATGGATTGGTTGAAGATCCTAAATTAATATAAACCCCGTACATGTTTGTGCCTCCGTTCTCAAGGGTCAGGTAGGGGTAACCGATGGCTTCTCCCATCCAGGTCGCGGCACCATTTGTGGTGTTGAGCCGGTAAATGTCGGTATTCGTGCTGGTGTTGCTGACATACAGGTTGCCATCTTGCGCAAAACGGATGTTCTGCCCGGTGCTGCCGAGGTTGTGGGCGTTGCCGTAAGCTCCGACCAAAGTCGCAGTCCCATTGGTGATGTTAATCATGAACAACTGGTTCCGCGTGGCCCCGAACAACGCGCTGTCGCTTGGCCGGAAGGCCAAGGATTGAATGCCGTTCGTGCTAAAGGGTGCAATCTTGAGCATCGCGCCACTGGTTGGATTGAACGTTACCAGGGCCGTGGAGTTTGATACTGCAAACAACGCCCCATTCGTGGGGCAGTAAGCGATGTCGTTAACCACCGCGCTGCCGAACGTGGAAATCTTGTTGAAATTGCCGTTCAACAAATTGATGGTGCCAAAACGATTGGTCCGCTGGTTGTACTCGGCAGCATAAACAATATTACTCTGGGCCAACGCCGGCATCGCAAGGCTTCCCGCAACGAGCAAAATCAGGATTACTTTGGAAATCACAGGCGGCATAAGACCGCAGGCTGACCTGAAAGGTGATCCAGCCGGGAGAATGTTTTGAGCGCCGAATTGCCAGCTTTGTGTCCTGATAAGTCTGTTGGGTATGGTTTGCCAAACCTCCTGAAGCCTCAGAGAAAGCTCTCTGTGGTGTCCACTTGCAGGACAACACGCAGGACAGCACTGTCCATTTTTTTTCTCGTTTGGCATAATTTTCACGTGTAAACCTTTCACTTCGGTTTCGGCACTGTCCAAAAGCTGCTTTTGTGCCAAAAAACGATACACAAAACAAACTGAGCAAGTCCTTTGTCTCCGGAAAGAAGTGCCAAATTAAGCGGCAGCCCTAACTGTAAAACAGGCGCAATTTTCGAATGGCGAACGTCGAACAACGAGAACCGCCTTTTATTCAAATTACTGATTATGCACCGAATGGGGCTGGATCGCAGCCAGGCTACACCGTTCTCAGTATTTCTGATTCCACACTGGAGAGGCGTATTTGGCCCGTGCCAGAGCTGTAGTCTCTCCCACCGGCGGATTTTCCAGCGGTGAGAGAGCGCCCCATGCGTTACACAACGCGGCTTTGACTTCATCGGCGGACAGATTCAAATTCGTCAGAAAACTGGCGTGCGTCCGGTGTTTGCGATAATCCGGTTGTTTTGACGGCATCCGTAAAACTTCCGTGACGAGCGCCAGGTCCAAATTCAGCAAAAACGTTCCGTGAAATAGCAGGAAATGTTTCCGCCGACGCTGCGAACTGCCCGAGCATTTCAAATGACCGAGGCAAAGATCGGTGTGGCCGCGAACGGCAACTTCCCATGCCAGATGTCGCTGCCTGGATTTGGGGTAAAGCGATTCAATCGCCGTGCGGTTACGTTGCATGATCAATCGGTTTGCCGAGGTGATGTTGTGAAATGGGCCATCGTCTGTGATCTTCAGGACGAGGGTATAGTTCAAACAGCCGGGACCTTGCAGCACGGTGCCGCCGCCCGAACAACGGCGGTAAACGGGAATGCCTTTTCTTTCGCAAGCCTCGATGTTGACTTCGGTGTAAACTTTGTCGGCATAACCAACGACGACAAAATGTTCGGCTGATTCCCAGAAGCGGAGAACTTCTGTGCCGGCACCCGTTTCGCACCAGTCGAGCAACGCCTCGTCGCACGCGAGATTTTCGGCAGGCGAACGGAGCGTCATGTCGAGTAATTTCATTTTACAGTTGCGCTGATTTAACTGGCGTCCGCGGCCCAATTGGGCTTTATTGTCTGCGCGTGTTTTGCGTGACAGAAATAAGTGGGTAACACAGTGAGCATCCAGACAAAAGAAATTTACGGCTCGCGCTCCGCTTCGTCATCCGGCAACGGCGACAAGTGGTCGGAATCGCTGCAATCGGTTTTTGAGCTGGTGTTGGAAAGCCAGGGGCCGGAGCGGACGGCGCGATTGTTGGAGAACCTCGCCGAAAAACTGCGCACGGTGGCGTCGGCCTCCGGTCGCGGTTTCAGCACGCCCTACGTCAATACCGTTCTGCCCGAACAGCAGGCGCCGTTTCCGGGCAACCGGGAAATCGAGCGCCGCATCAAGAGCTACATCCGCTGGAACGCAATGGCCATGGTGGTCAAGGCGAATTCAACCACCAACGTGGGCGGCCATATTTCGACCTACGCCTCGGCGGCGACGCTGTATGAGGTGGCCTTCAATCATTTTCTGCGCGGGCGCACGGAAAAGTTTCCCGGCGACATTGTCTATTTCCAGGGCCACGCCGCGCCTGGCATTTATGCGCGCGCCTTTCTGGAGGGCCGGCTGGACGAGCGGCAACTGCAAAATTTCCGGCAGGAACTCGCCGTCGGCGGCGGGCTGCCGTCATATCCGCATCCGTATTTGATGCCGGAATTCTGGCAATTCCCGACGGTTTCAATGGGGCTTGGCCCGCTGCTGTCATTGTATCAAGCGCGATTTAACCGTTACTTGCAGGCGCGCAAACTGGTGAATTGGAGTGAGGAGCCAAAACTTTGGGCGTTTCTCGGAGACGGTGAATGTGATGAGCCGGAGACGCTCGGCGCTATCACGCTCGGCGCGCGCGAAAACCTCGACAATCTGATCTGGGTCATCAACTGTAATTTACAGCGCCTCGACGGCCCGGTGCGCGGCAATGGCAAAATCATCCAGGAACTTGAGGGTGTGTTCCGCGGCGCCGGTTGGAACGTCATCAAAGTCATTTGGGGTACCGACTGGGACGATTTGCTCGCGCGCGACAAGTCCGGCCTGTTGCTCAAGCGCATGGAAGAAGCGGTGGACGGCGATTACCAGAAGTATTCCGTCGAGCCGGGCAGCTACACGCGCAAGCATTTCTTCGGCAAATATCCCGAGTTGCTCGAATTGGTGAATCATCTCACCGACGACCAAATCCGCAAATTGCTGCGCGGTGGACATGACGCGCGCAAAATGTATGCCGCTTACAAAATGGCCGTGGAACACAAAGGCCGGCCGACGGTGATTCTGGCCAAAACGGTGAAGGGCTACGGCCTGGGCGAAGCGGGTGAGGGCCGCAATATTACGCATCAACAGAAAAAGCTCAATGAAAAGGAACTTCGGGAATTCCGCGAGCGCTTCAACATTCCCATCAGCGACGATGTCATCGCTGAAACACCGTTCTTCCGTCCCGCGCCGGACAGCCCCGAAACAAAATATTTGCTTGAACGCCGCCAGGCGCTTGGCGGCTTTCTGCCGCAACGCAAAGTGACCGCGGCGCCGCTCGACGTGCCGAAACTCGATTACTTCGCCGAATTTTTCAAAGGATCAACCACGGAAGCCTCGACAACGATGGCTTTTGTCCGTCTGGTCAGCGGGCTGCTGCGGCACAAGGCTGTGGGCCGGCAGATCGTGCCGATTATTCCCGACGAGGCGCGCACGTTCGGGCTGGACGCATTGTTCAAAGACATTGGCATTTATTCCGCCAAGGGCCAGCTTTACGAGCCGGTGGACAGCAAATCACTGCTATATTATAACGAGGCGAAGGATGGGCAAATTCTTGAGGAAGGCATCACCGAGGCCGGTTCGATCGCCTCGTTTATCGCAGCCGGCACGAGTTACGCCACGCATGGCGTGCCGATGATTCCGTTTTACATCTACTATTCGATGTTCGGGCCGCAGCGCGTTGGAGATTTAATGTGGGCGGCGGGCGATGTCCGGGCGAAAGGCTTTTTGTTCGGTGCAACGGCGGGCCGCACCACGCTCAACGGCGAGGGATTGCAGCATCAGGACGGCCACAGCCTGTTGCATGCGAGCACAGTGCCGACTTTGTTGGCTTACGACCCGGCATTCGCTTACGAACTGGCGGTGATTGTCGCCGACGGCTTGCGCCGCATGTTCGCCGAAGGCGAGGAAATTTTTTATTACCTTTCGCTCTACAACGAAAACTACGCCATGCCGCCGATACCGGCAGGCGTTGAAGACGGCATTCTGAAAGGGCTTTATAAATTCAAACCCGGCCCGGATGGCAAAAAGCTCAAGGCGCACATCTTTGGCAGCGGACCGATCATCAACTCGGCGCTGAAGGCGCAGGAAATTCTGGCCGAACGCTATGACGTCTCCGCTGACGTGTGGAGCGCAACGAGCTATAAACTTCTGCGCACCGACGTGCTGCGTTGCCAACGATGGAACATGCTGCATCCGGCTGCGCCGCCCCAAAAATCCTACGTCGAGACCTTGCTCGCGAAAGAGCAGGGGACTTTTGTTGCCGTGTCCGATAACATCCGCACGGTGCCCGACCAGATTGCGGCGTCGGTGCCGGGAGGGTTGATGACGTTGGGCACGGACGGCTTTGGCCGCAGCGACACGCGGGCGCGGCTCCGGCGATTTTTTGAGATTGATGCGGAATCAACCGTTGTTGCCGTGCTTTACGCGCTGGCGGAAAAAGGGCAGGTTGACCGACTTCTCGTCGCAAGCGCCATCACGGATTTGGGCGTGAACCCGGAGAAGGCGCAGCCGCAGATCGTTTGACTTCGCCCGGGCAGTTTGCTTCCGGCCAACTTGTTTCTTGCCATTTCGTCCGGCGCGGGATTGAATATGTAATTCAGACCGGCTGGGTAGCTCAGTTGGTAGAGCAGAGGACTGAAAATCCTTGTGTCGGCGGTTCGATTCCGCCCCCAGCCACCACTCTTTGACGCTTGGGCATCAAGGAGTTTTGAAAACGGTGGGTAAAAGTGCCAGCAGAAGTGCCAGCACGAGTTTAACTCTGGCCTGCTCCACGTAACCGCCGCCTGCTCCTTACCGGAGTCGAGTTCAACGGTTGTAACCTCATCACTGTGAACAAACAGTTATGAGACAACGATACCGACTTTACCGCCGAAAAAAAGGCGGCCGTTATTACCTCCACGATGACGCAACCGGCAAGCAGGAAAGCCTGCATACCAGTGACCGGGCTACTGCCTTGCGGCTTTTGCACGCTCGCCAGGAAGCGGAGGAGCAGCCCGCCATCAATCTGCAAATCGCCAAAGCCTATCTCGCCGCCACGGATAAAAACTTTATCAATCGCACCTGGCGCGAGGTCATGGCCGAATTCGTCAAAACCAAGAGTGGCAGCAACCGCACCCGCTCCGACCGCGCCGTTCTGGATGAATCTTTTGATTCCATCCGCGACCTGCAATTGATTGAGACGCGTCCGGAACACTTCTTGCGCGTGCTCGAATCCGGCAAAGTTTCGACCAATAATTATCTGCGGCGGTTTCATAATTTTGCCGTGGACATGGGCTGGCTGCCTTGGCCGGTCATGCCCAAACGCCACTGGCCCGCCATTCACTACAAGGAAAAGCGGGCGATCACGCGCCAGGAGCACGAATTGATTTTGAGCCGGGAAAAGAACCCGGAAATGCGCGCCTTCCTATGGTGCTGCTGGCACATCGGCGGTTCGCAAAGTGACGTGGCGCATTTGAAGGCCAAGGACATTGACTGGCGGAGTCAGGTGGTGAGTTTCTTCCGGTCCAAGACCGGGACGGCGCAAATTATTCATTTTGGCAGTGCCTTGGCGGAGGTGTTGCGGGATTTACCCGGTGAGGGGTTGTTGTTCCCCCGGCTTGCGGCAATGGATGAGAAACACCGCGCGGCACGTTTTCAACGGGCCTGTCGCCGTGAGAAAATCACGGGCATCTCACTTCACTCCTATCGTTATGCGTGGGCGGAACGGGCTAAAGTGGCCGGTTACCCTGAACGCTTCGCCCAAATGGCTTTGGGCCACAACAGCAAAGCCATTCATCGAGCCTATGCAAAAAAGGCGCAAGTGGTTTTGCCGCCGTTGGAAGAATACGAACAAAAAGTTGTGCCGCTAACCAACGCGGATAAGCTGACTATGGCAAAGCCGGCGGAACTCGCCCGCGTATAAGGAGGGAACCATGCAACCGCTAGAAATCAAAGCACTCGAACTGAAGGCTACGGTGTTAAAATCCCTTGATGAGTTCATCCACGAACACGCCCTCGCCTTTTTTGTCGTAGCGATCTATCTCTTATTGGCTCTGTTGGTGTGGGTATTGTGTGGCGGGCTGCGCCGAAAATTTCCCAATCAATCGAATATTTGTGCCGGCATCGGCATCGTTATACAGCCACACACACCGCCTTTGCCGCCGCCACCAATCATCCTTAACGAATATGACCCGCCGGATTGCGACGGCGATAATTATTGGGAATGAACACAGGCGATGACAGGTGGCGCGGCGTGCTTCTTAGAAGCGATTCCCACGGCGCAAAGCGGACGCAGTCAAGGCAGACCACAGCGAAGCGAGGAACGCCTTGACGGCGACCGCGCGCCGTATCATGGAAGCGCGAGGCACACCGCACGGTCGCTACCGCGTAGCAAGTCACTTTTGGCGCCCCGCTCGCCGTCTCCTTCTTTCTTCGACGATTGCCCGGATTGAATAGGTGTAGGTTACATTTCTTTCGCCCCTAACCTGCTTGGTTAAATCCGCAAGGTTTTCGGGCAATGGACCGTTTGGGGCAATTTCTGGATTAGGGACAAACTTTGGCAATTCCGTCCAGTAAAGGGTGCATTCGCAGCAATCCCGCTTGCTTTCTTCGCAACGCAGGTTTTTTACTTTTCTCGCGCAGAGATATTCATTCGGCCAGTGGCCGTAACAGAATTCTGGATTTATGTCCCTGTGTGCCACCTTGAAGAACGGATCTTTCTTGTTTGGAATGCAAAACCCCATTTTTTCGCAGAGAGTGAAATTGTATTCGGAGCAATACAGAACCGGGAGCATGGATATGATGCTTTTTTCGCGGAACTGCGGCGGAATGAATGCCACTACTTTGCACCGTCCGTTGCATGCCGCCCCCGGTCCTTCCCAGGTAATCACCCATGCGATTTTGCCTTTGGTTTTCACGTTCCTTCGTTCAGATTTGGCGACGGACTTCAATTTCTCGCACTTCACGCACTGCCCCTCTGTTTTTGTTCGTCGGCACGACGAAATAATTCCGCTGGCACACCGGACATTCAATTCTGGTTTTCACCGTTGGACCAGCCAACGCGCCAGTGCAACCAACCAAGGGCAATTTGCGTCCACACTCGCAATGCCATGCTGCATTATTACCCGTGGCGATTGCGTCCCGCGGTTGACCTTGAAGTGGAATTACAAAAATCGGGTGTTGTCGTTGCGGCATGGCAAATTATCCGCACGGGACTGCCGGCAGTCAAGATGCGCCGCCTCGGAAAAATGTGTTGCCATCCGCGCGAACGCGATATGCTCTGTCGCATGAGTATCTCAATGTCAAAATTGGTGCGAGAAATTACCGGAAGAGCCTGGCTCGTATATCGTCTGGCGAACCATACAAAAATGGAAATTTACTTCGGTGCCACCAAGGATTATTCCAATCGTTTCAAGGAACACGCCGGCAGGGAAACAGAGACAATCAAACACTGGGATTTTGTTAATGATAGCATTGACGAAAAACTCGTGGAAGACGGTCTAACGGAAAAAGAAGCGATTGAATTAGAGCACACTTTGGATAGCCAGAAAGATAGTGAATTTCCAGATTACACTGTCTTCAAGACTGGCGGAAGATAATGCCACTGCAATCACCCCTGGTTCGGCCCTGGAACCTGGTGCCGTTCGGCTATGCCAGATAATTCCCGGCCAGCTTTGAACGCTTCCGCGCATTCTTGTTGCGCCAGTGACGGTGGATGGCCGCCATCACTTTATCGAGCCATTCTTGATTGGCAAACTTTTCCGCCAGCGCGTCACGGGAAAAATGCTTCACGCAATAACGCCCCGGATGGCCAAGGGGCTTGAGTAGCCCCGCCCGAACCAGTGGCGGAATGTTATGCGTGGCGATACCTAGCGCCTCGGCCACTTTCTCTTTGGTCAAGAAAACGGGGAATTTCTCCAACGTCTCCAATTTCAACGGTGAATCGGGATTCATACGACCGACTTGGTTACAGTAACGGTGACTTCGGAAATGTGCGTGTTCAGTGTTGCAGCCAGACGGCGATCCGCCGATTTCACGAATTTCAATTCAAATTCCTGAATCGCCGCTTCCAGCCGCTTGAGGCCGCTGCCCAGGACGACCACCTCAGCCCGTGCAAAGTGGATCAGCATTTTTTCGGGCGGGGCGTCCGGCTCCGTTTCCAAGGCTGGATTGGAAATTCTTTCGGCATATAGGAACTGCGCGTAAGGCAGCAGATAGCTGATGCCGTCGTCGGCAAACACGGCCAGTGCGGCGATGGAGGAATCCGTGTCCAGGCATGGATTATCGCGCGGGCTAGACGCCGATGTGGTAGGACTGTCGCTGTGGTTCAACTGGTTTGATTTCATGGATGCTCCTTTCAGTTGTGTCCGTTGAAATGGATTGCACAAGGCGCTGGCGGAACCGCTCTAGGAAACGATTGCCGCGCTGCAAAATGGTTTGGAGGAAGTTGCGTTGCGGCATGGCTTCAACCGCCGCCAACCGCGCGCTGGAATGGGTGACATGCGAGCGGAGCAAATCACTGTCATCGGTGAAAATCCGGCAACGCTCACGACCGCGCGAAATGCTGACGTAAAATTGCTCCTGATGGACGGCGGGCAGCGAACGGGAAGACGCCACAAGCAAAACTTCATCCACGGTTTTGCCTTGGGCGGCATGCGACGTGACGGCATAACCGTGAGTGAACGTGCGATAATCGGACGGAATCACCCGGCCATCAGCCAGCAAAACCGAATCACCTTGAATGGCTTTGACCTCAACGAGTTCGCCGTTGACGAAACGCTTTTGCCAGTTCGATTGCAGCAACAGCTTGTCACCGGCGGCCACTTTCAATTTTCGTCTTTCACCAACGTCAAATGAGGCAGAGCTTGCACCCAATGGGAAAAGGCTTTCAACACCATCTCCATGTTGAACTTTCAATAAATTGTCTTCCACGGCGACCACTTGCGCCATTTCACCTTTTTCAAAACCATGTCCTCGACGATGAAAATGGATGGCCAAGCCGGGACGGTATTGCCGCGCATCCCGTTTCTGTGCTTCCGTCCACGAGAGCGAATCGAAAACCGAAAATTCCTTTTCTTCCAGCGCCAGGCGACCGGACGATTTCAATTCCGCCCGGACCTTTTCCGTCACCGCCTCGATTTCATTCCACGTCGGCGCGACCAGCAGCGCGGATTTATTTTCTGCCAACGCTTTCAAATATGACTTCGCTGCCGAATCGTGAAGGTTGGCACCCGAAAATTCAGCCACCGCACCCATGCGTTCCAGTTGCGCGAATGCTTCCACGGTGCGTTTCTGCGCCGCCAGTTCCACGGCCTTGCGATATTCGGCCTTGCGTTGCCGCCGAATGGCCGTCAGTTGACCGGACTTGAAATCGGAATGCTGCTCCAATATCCGCAGCGCATCGCCACGAGCAACCGAACCATGCTGGCCGGTGTCACCGGAAAGGACAATCCGGCAGTTCTTCCCCAAATGAAACAGCCGTTTCATGTCATCCAAGCCCACCGCCCCGGCCTCATCCAGCACCACCAGCTTATCCTTGGGCAATGGTTGCCTGGACAGCAGCAGGCTTTGCAACGTCACTGCCTCGAAGCCTTCTTTCCTTAACACGTCGGTTGCCGCCGCCGTCGGCGCACTGAACAGCGGTTCAACTTTCGCTTCCTGGCAGGCCGCGACCAGTTCGCGCAGTGCCGTGGTCTTGCCTGTGCCTGCCAATCCCCGCAAACCCGTGATCCGGTCACTGGTACGCAGGACATGATAAATCGCCCGGCGTTGATCTTCACCGAGCCAGTCGGCAGGCCGGTAACCGGGATGCAACGGGGGAATTGAATCACATCCATCATTGACCGTCTGAATCAATTCCAGTTCCGTGGCCAAAATCTGCCGCGTGGAAAACCCGCGTTCGGTCCTAACCAAGTCCGCCGAATGTTTCACCTCCGCTTTCAACTGGTTCAAATCCACCTGGCCCAAACGATGTGACAAGGCCACATTCAACAGTTCATGTTCCGGCACCACCGATTTGCGCTCGAACAAATGCTCGATGGCGTGATTGAGACCAAAACTCTCCACCAAAGCGATTCGCGGCAGGCACGAGGAATAGGCGTCCGCACGGAGTTTTCGCAGCACCCGCCGTTCCTCCGGTGACAACTGCGCCAGTTGACGCTCGCGCACTTCCGCCGTTGAGATGCCCTTGACCTTTTTGGCCCGGCTCTGATGCACCGCCAGGGCAATGGCATCGTTGGAAAGTTTATGTCCCAGCCGTTGTTCCGTTTCCTGAACCACCGTGTCACGCTCTTGAGAGCGTTTGGAAAAGCGTTTCAAGACCTCATCGCTGACACCCTCGATTTCAAAGCCGTGCCTGGCCGGTTGAATCCGGTAGCCGATTTGTTGCACCCTTTTGGCCAGTTCATTCCGATAAACCGCCGTGCCGTAACGGATCGCGTCATACATGCCACGGGCCTCCAGCGCCTTCCAGCAACGTTCCCGTTCGTCAAACGTCGCGTTGAACACGGTGAAGTGGGTATGTAACTGCGGGTCCAGCGCGCGGGAACTGTCATGCAGAAACGCGGCGGCCACCAGGTTGCCGGTGGTTCGGTCCTTTTGGCCGCCCTGTTTCCTGACCCGCGCGGCGGCAAAAGTTTCCAATTCGCGGAACGCAATCTTGGAGGCTTCCTCATGCACCGCGACCAATCGCCGGTCATCCAACGTCACCGCCAGCACCGAAACGGATTTGGGCGCCGAACAGGTGAAGTCGTAAAACACCCGGCGCTTGTCTTTTTTCAACTGGCGTTGCGTCAGGCGTTCGCCGTCAGTCGGATTTCGATTTTCACAGAGCGCGTGAAATTGTTCGCGCGTGGCTTTTTCCTTCAATCCCAAGCGTTCCGCGCCCTTGCCGATCCACTGGCCGGCACGGATTTCGCCGGCAGCGTAATAATCATTCTGCGCCAGATGCTCGTCGAAATACTGCTCGGCATCAGCCAGATTTTTCTGCGCAATGGCGGTGAACATACGACGCAACTTTAATGGTTTTCAAAAACGACTTTGTTCTTTTTCCGAACAATTTTTAACTTCATTCCATCGGTCAGTTTGCCGGAAAATTTCCCCGTCCTTGTGCGAAAATTGCACAAAATGAAGGGGCGGGAATCTGTAGAATAAACCGCCAGACCCATTGGCATCATTGGCGTTTTCGCTTCCACCAGCAACCAGAGGCATGAGATCGTTCTCATCGTTGCCGTAACTCTGGCAGAAAACGGCGGACCGCACTTGCAAGCCTTGCAAGAAATGTGCGCCGGCCTTTGTTCGCTCCAATCGAAGAATTTTCTCTGGAACCTTTTGAGCCGGCGGCGGTGATGTTCGATGCCAGTCGAAGAGCAACTCACATCGCCAGCGGCAATCCGGGTCCGATGATGCCGGCATGGGCACCGACCAATCGTCACTATTTTCATGCCTGCCATTTTGGCGGAAAATTTCCCCTCCGTGGTGTATGTGATACATGAAATGTGCCGAATTGATAATTTCTTCATACGGCACCAGTATGGCAAAGAATCCGGCTTGTTTTGTGTAATGGGTTACAAAAAATGAAAGGGCAATAAATGGCAGGAAAAACTGCGAAGCCCATTGATTTCATTAGGGTTTACACCATTTGTGGACAACAAAATCGAAAAATTATTCCCCGTGGGCGCGCCAACGTCGTTTTGCCACGGCGTGACGGGTGAAATTTCAGTTGAGTTATGAGATTTAAGAGTTCAGATTGCAGGCGTGAGCCAGCTTACTTGTGGCCGTGGCTTTGGCTCGTTGGGTGACTCGACACATTTATGAAAACCAGACGATGGGTTGCAGCATTCGTTTTACAGGCGTCACTACTGGCCAGCATTTCAGCTACCGCTGGCGAGAAGCTCGGCAGCGTCCAGACTGAACTTGGCAACACCACCATAGGTGGTTATGTGGATTCGTCGGTCAGTTGGCAGCCTCAAGCGCCGACGCAGCATGAACATGGTGGTTGGTGGCGGAATTTTATGCTTTGGTTTGGATTTCATGGACGATAACCAGTCGTGCTAAAACCATCCGTGCGCCATGTGCCTCGGCGTGAAGTCGTGTTGCAATTGATGTTGACCACGACAGAAGGGTAAATAGTTTAACACCAAAATCCCTAAGCGAATCATGGGCAAGTCCAAGCCGCAAAGCTGGCAAATTCGGTGCTTGAACTGTGATTTTACCCAATCATGGGATAAACACGTTGCCCGGCCCAATTCCAGTAGTCGAACTTGCACCATCCGCCGGTGTTCGCACTGCAAACGCATCCACATCCATGTCATCGAAAGAGTCCCAATAACTTGGCCCTTTCGCTGATACAAGAATCGTATTTGACCAATTCCGGCGCTTTGACTGGCCGGCTTTCTTCCAGGTATTCAGAAACCGGCCAGACAAATCGCCGCGCAATCGAAACCTATACGGTCGCGCATCTCAACGGTCGTTCCTGAAACCACGCTCCACTTCGCTGTCGTCTGTTCATGCCACTGCCGACCTGCTCCGTTTCGCTTTCGGTTTCAGAACGCCCGTTCAGTGCGCCAATCATCATCCATTCGATACGTTCAGCCGAACGTGATTTTTAGCGGCTTTCCGAAATGTGAAAGCCGTTAATTTGGTTAGACACCATCTCCTTATTTGAATAAGGCTGCCTCTGACGCCGGCTATCCGCCGTTTGTCCGGTGGATGTCCGCCAGAAATGCCGCCGTAATTGCCGGAATTCATCCGTGCAACATCCGATGAGTTGTCCGGCCAATGTCCGGTGCAATACCCGCGCAACATCTAGCGCAACAGCCGACACAGCCTCCGTGCGGTGTCCGGTGAATCATCCGGCCAATTGCCGAGAAATATCCGGCGTAATTGCCGGGAACCATCCCGGCGCTCTCCGGGCATTGTCCGAATAACTGCCAGCCAATTGCCGGGCAACGTCCGAATCGTGTCCGGCGCAGAATCTGCGCAAAAGGCGAGGGACATCCCGGCAATTGTCCCAGCAACGTCCTGACAACATCCAGGCGCTGCTCGCAAACTCGGCCAGTCATGTCCGCTTGCAGTCTATGATCTGACCTTGACTGCGATGTGGCCAGGTCTGGTCCACGACCGCGCACTGTCCTCGGAGAACAACATTATAGGCGCAGTCGCGCCGGTCGTACCGCGCACGAATCCGGTTTCGATTGTATGTCGCCGGTCGTCGCGTCAATGTAGTGCCCCTGCTGCCCTCGCCTCCACATTGACCCGCCGCCCGGCTCTGGGGACTGGCTGCGTAGGATTCGTTGCTGGGAAACTGTTCGCTGGACAAGATTAAATCATCTTAGAAAATGCCGGTCATGAAGCAGCTTTAAGCCTTCCTGTCACCAAACGGTTTTGGCGGGCTTTGAATTTTCTCCTGAAAGAATCCTCTTTGTCACACGTATCTTTAAACACAGGAACGGAACTGTTCGGTTCGTATTTCGGCATGGAATTAAGAGAAGTATGTTAAATTGGTGAAATTAGATTCATAGACGAAATGCGCCAAAATGTAACAATAAAGTTATTGAATTAATTCTCCAAAAGGCGTAAGAATGATTCGTCATTTGAGTCACTGGCTATTTGGAGGGCCACTCGATGGCAGGCTACATGAGAGCAGGCGAGCAACAGGATGGACGCAATCGGCTGATGCGTTTCCTAGGCTGGGGATGGGGATTATCTTCCGACAGGCCGATTTCCTCGGCGTCTCTTTCAAATCGTGTTTTTTTATGAAAACTTCACGTTTTACCATCACATTCCAGGCATTTGTTCTGGCCGCGGCAAACCTCACTGTCTGTTCACACGCCCAAACTGCCGCTTCACCAGCACCCGCGTCAAACGCTGGCCAATCCACGCTGCAAATTGGGACCTATCAAGTCACCGAACGCGACGGCAGTTCTCAAGTCTGGCAGCGTGTTGATTATGAGACCCTTCCGTCAGGCGTGTCTGTTCCGCACGTCCACACATATACCGAACTGGCAACAGGGATGCGCTATCAGAAGAACGGTCAGTGGGTTGAGAGCAAAGAGGAGATTGTTATTCTTCCCGATGGCACGGCGGCGGCAACGCAGGGACAACATCAGGTCTATTTTCCCGCCGACATTTACCAGGGCGTGATCGAACTGGTGACGCCGGACGGAAAACATTTGAAAAGCCGGCCCGTTGGCCTGAGTTACGATGACAGGACCAACACCGTGCTGATCGCGGTGCTCAAGAATTCGGTGGGAGAACTGCTCGGTTCCAATCAGGTCATCTTTCCCGATGCATTCACGGGGGTCAAAGCGGATTTGGTCATGACCTATCACCGGGGCGGATTTGAAAGCGATGTGGTATTGCGGGAACAGCCGCCGGGGCCAGATACTTACGGTTTGAATTCCGCGACCACCCGGCTGCAATTATTGACTGAATTCTTCAACCCGCCGATGCCGGGTCAGCAGGCCGGTGCGACGAGCAAAGCCGACGGCCTGGCCGACGTCACCTTGAAATTCGGGACAACCATCATGGGACGTGGCAAGGCGTTTGTGGCGGGTGATCAGACCTTGGGTTCGAATTCGCTACCTGTCATTCGCCGCTCGCCACACAATTCGATTCCGGTCTATAAAAGCTGGGTGCATCTGCAAGGGCGGACGTTTTTGGTGGAGGAAGTGCCATATCGGCGGATCGCTCCTCAATTGCAGACCTTGCCCGTGCCGGCCAACGACACGACCCAGGCTGGCTCCGGCAACTCTATATTGTACAAGGTCTCGGCCACGCGATTGCTGCCGTCGGCCCGCTTGGTTCAAGCTGGCACCAATACGGTGCAACTGTCCAGAGCAGACCTCAATTTGAAACATGGCGTGGTGCTGGACTATGTGGAACTGGATTCGGACACAAATGATTTTACGTTCCAAGCGGATACAACTTTCTTCATCAGCAGCGGGGTGAATATCAGTGGCACGGTGACATTTGAGGGAGGGACAGTCATAAAGTTTCCGGAGGATGGTGAGGATGGACTTACGATCGGCACCGTGGTGTGCGATACCACCGCCTACAGTCCGGCGGTGTTCACTTCGGAGAATGATGATTCCGTGGGCGAAACCCTGCCTGGGAGCAGCGGCAGTCCGGCGGAAGGCGGGAATAGCTATATTGGAGGCAATTCCGTAGAACTGGACCATTGCCAGTTCAGCTATGCCGGAGCTGCGTTGGCGACTTCGCAGAGCTACAGCATTTACAACGACTTGCGATTTATGCAATGTTACTTCGGGATTGTTGCCGGCAACATTGAAGTCACTAACATGCTGGCGAGTGGTTGCAGTTGGGTTTTCGACGTGGAGGATGCGATTTGTGAAAACGTCAGCTTCGATCAGTGCCAGGGCATTTGTGACGGTACTGGCGAATTTACCAATTGCATCTTTTCCAGCGTTGTCGGCGTTGATTATAGTTATTGGGACCCACCGGTTTATTATGCTTTTGTTGGCAGCCACAATGGTTTCGGTAACTGTGATAGCTCGGTGTATTTTGGAGACAATCAGTTTACAGATAATAACCCGTTTCAGTCCGGACCCCTTGGCGGTTATTATCTGTCGCCCTACAGCCCATTCGTTGACGCCGGGAATGTCACGGCGGACAAGCTGGGACTGTATCACTTCACTACGCAGACCAATCAGGCAATCGAGGGCAACTCCCCTGTTGATCTTGGCTATCACTATGTGGCGTTGGATGCCAATGGCAACCCGCTGGACAGCAATGGGGATGGGATTCCTGATTATCTGCAGGATGCCAATGGAAATGGAATAGCAGATGCGGGCGAAACAAATTGGGGCATCGCCATTCTCACGCAGCCGGCCAACCAGACCGTAGTTCAAGCCGGCAATGCGACATTCAGTGTGACTGCGTCAGGCATCGCTCCATTGAGCTACCAATGGTATGTTGGAGATGGTACCAACTCTGACATATTGGTCGGGGCAACCAATACGTCGCTAATTCTCACTAATGTTCAGCCCTGCGACGCCCACAGTTATTTTGTCGTGGTAACCAATGTTGTTGGATCGCTTACCAGTTCCAATGCGGTCCTAACCGTCCAAGTGGCAGTTCCCATGGTCGCAGTCGAGGGAGAGCGTATCATGGAATTAACCGCGAATGGAGACGTGGTTTCCTGGGGCGGAAATCAATATGGCGAACTGGGCGATTATACTCACCTCGACGGCACTAACCCGGTTCATGTGGTTGGTCTGGCCAATGTAACCAAGATAGCTTCAAGTCTAAACTACTCACTAGCCATTGACTCAGGCGGAGTGCTTTGGGCTTGGGGACAGCTTGACGACGAAGACGCAACCAATGTCCCCACGCAAATTGTGGGGATGACGAACATAATAGCGATTGCGGCACAGCAAAGCCCCGCTGGTGATCCCGCTGTGGCCGTAAAGGCTGATGGCACCGTTTGGATGTGGGGTATGTCGGGTTGCGATACTTATGGATTTCCTCCGGTGCAAATTACGGGGCTTTCCAATGCTGTCTCGGTAGCAGCCGGAAACTGTCAAACTTTTGCGTTGACGACTGATGGAACAGTTTGGACGTGGGGAAATGGAAACGAAGTCCCCGCCCCGGTTTCAGGGTTGAGCAATATTGTGTCCATTTGCGCTGGTGATTATCACACGCTGGCCTTGGCTTCTAACGGCGTAGTTTGGGCATGGGGTGACGATAGTTGGGGAGAATTAGGTGACGGTGGAATTGAAAGTTCCACCGCCACGCCGGTCATAGTTATTGGACTTACGAACGTGATCGGGATTGCCGCCGGAACCCGGCACTCCCTGGCGGTGGATGCTCAAGGCAATTTATGGGCGTGGGGTGATGATAATCAGGGTCAATTGGGCGATGGTGGTTTTGGAAGCACCAGCCTGCCCTTTCAAGTTCCCGGCATGAGCAACATCGTTTTCGCAGCCGCAGGTTCTGATGCCTCTGCTGCTTTGGATGGCAATGGCAATTTGTGGAAATGGGGGGATTCAGATAGCGATAACACGGATTGGGCGTGGGGTGATGAAGCCGGGTTGCCGGCATTGGCCCCCCAATATGTTGATTTTTATAATGGGCAACTGCCCAATCTGACAATTTTGAATGGAAATAATCAGACACCCCATTCAGGTCTGGAATTTCCGCAGCCCCTGGTCTTCCAGGTGACTGATACCAACGGTGCGGTGTTAAGCAATGCGCCGGTCTCCGTGGAAGTCATTGCAGGTGACATGGAACTGCGAACCGTCAGCGGCGGGGGCGATTACAAAGGGCTTCGGCTGACGACCGACACCAATGGCGAAGTTTCCTTGATCGGGTACGCGGACCAGGATTTTAGCAACCCAAACTGTGTTGTCAGAGTGCTGGCTGCCAGCCGGGAACGAATTGTGGAGGCAGATTTCAATGAAACGCTCGTTTCGCCGCCCACCATCCTCATCACCAGTCCGGGAAATGGCAGCACGTATCTGGTGGGGACAAATCAACCGCTGACCATCACCGTTGATGCCGAAGCCGCGCCCGGCGCTTCCATTCAGGAAGTGGATTACAACTATCAATTTAATGGTGGCGGCAATACGCCTTTGGGTGTTTCAACTCAAAGTCCGTATTCGTTCATTTGGACAAACAGCCTGTGGTGGACAAATGCCTTTGTTGGCCAATATACCCTGTCGGCGGTCGCCGTGGACGATGCAGGAGCGCAGTCTGATCCTCAAAGCGTGAACATCACAATTGCCCTGGACTCGGACGGCATCGGAATTCCGGACTATTGGCAACTCCAGTATTTTGGCTATGTGGGAGTGGATCCCAATTCCTCTCCAGACGGAAACGGCCAAAGTTTATTGTATGATTATCAAAACGGCATTGACCCGACCGATTATTACGATGGGAATCTGCCAAACTTGGAGATTGTAAGCGGGGATAACCAGGTCGGTGCTTCGGGTTCATTCCTCCAACAGCCGTTGGTGGTTCAGGTGACTGATGTGAATACAAAAGGGTTGAGCAATGCACCCGTTGTGTTCGGAACGCTCGATGGAAATGAAACATTTGCGGCAACGACAAACGATACGCCTGTCTCCACGCTTACTTTGCGCACGGGGCCAGACGGTCAAGTCCCGGTCTGGGTTTACTTCTCACCGGCATCGGGAACCGATTCCCAAAAGCGATTGATTTCGGCAACCGCCTGGAGCGGGAACAATTCGGTTGCCGTTACCTGCAACGAATTTACGCGCGGACGTCTCGGTTACTGGCGTTTTAACACGACGGAATGGCTTGGTGAAGAGGGGCAAGTGCCGCTGGGTGCGGCTAACTTAAGTATCGTTCCGGACTGGAGCGTTAATGCCGTGGAGATAGACACCAGCAACCAGGCGTTCCTGGCTTACCGCGACGTGGAAGCGAACGGCATGGCCAACATTGTGACGTGGGATGGCTCAATCCGGTTTTGGTTCAAACCCGATTGGAACAGCAGCACGATCAATAGTGGCACCGGGCCGGGGGATGAAGGCCGTTTAATTGAACTGGGCAGCCAAAACAGCCTGGATGGCTGGTGGGCGTTGGTGTTGAGCCCGGACGGCACGACGTTAAGTTTCAACACGCAGACCAATGGGGTTGGGATGACCAACTTGACCGCGACGATCAGCTGGAATTCGAATGATTGGCATCAGGTGGTGCTGACCTATTCAACAACGAATTCCTCATTGTACTTGGATGGGTGGGCGGTGGTGACCAACGGTGCGGGGGTGAGTGACTATCCGGATGCGGCGATACGGGCCAACGGATTCTACATCGGCAGCGACAATGCAGGAAACAACCAAGCTCGAGGAGAATTCGACGAACTCGAGACGTTCAATTACCCCTTGAGCCTGGGAGAAGTGACCAATGATTATAATCCCTTGGTGTTGTCGCCGCCCACGGTCAGTCTGATTGTTACCGATGGAGTGTGCGACACGACTTTGAACCAAGATCAGGCAAGCGAGATTATCAGCCATGTGACCGGCATGGGTTACCCCAATCCCATTTCCTTTGTGGTGGCCGACAGTTATGCTGATGCGGTTTTTGCCGAGAATGCCGGTTTGGTGGATAGTGAAAGTGAAGGAATCAATATTACAAAACTTCCACCGCCGGTGGTTACGCCAAGCAGCGGCTATTTTAATTATCCTTCAAATATTGTTATAAGCCTGGGTGCCGAAGACCTGACCAATCTGGTGTTGGGGCTTTATCAAACTGAATTGGGGCGTCTTGGCGGCTCCGGCGAATTGCAAACCGTGATTGCCTACGCCCAAGGATTGCGCAGTGAAGGCCAGAGTGATGAGGATATTCGCTCCAATTTGATCAGCGGCCCCTATTTCAGGGGTAGTATCGAGTATGCCGATGAATTCGGCGGGCCGGGTGATGTGTATGAGGCCAACACAAATTATACCATCGAGTACAGTCTGGATAATGGAGTCAGTTGGAACATATACAACAGCCCCATCCAGGTTACCAATTCGGTGACATTGCAGGCCAGAGTGGAAAAAGCCGGTTCTTCGGATAACCGCACTCACTATGCTTATCTGGACAGCGATGCCGCTGAGGCACAATTTGAATATATCCCAGCCAGTTGGCTGGAGGAATACTTTGGCACCAATTATCAAAACAACACCAATGCCGCCCCTGATGCCGATCCGAATAATGACGGGTTGAGCAATTTGCAGGAGTATCAACTGGGCAACAACCCTACCAACGTGCCCAACCAAAGACTGGGTTATTGGCGTTTTAACACGACGGAGTGGCTTGGTGAAGAAGGGCAGGTGCCGCTGGGCTTCACCAATTTGGCAAGCGTGCCGGATTGGAGCGGCTTTGCCCTGGGAGTGGACACCAATCTTCCAGCATTTTTGGCCTACCGGGTTGTGGAAAACAATGGCAATGCCAATATCAGTTGTGGCAACGGATCATTGCGATTTTGGTTCAGTTCCGATTGGAACGGCAGCACGACCAACAGTGGCACGGGTCCGGGCAGTCTGGCGCGTCTGATCGAACTGGGCAGTCAGGATTCGGCGGACGGCTGGTGGGCGTTGGTATTGAGCCCGGATGGCACAACCTTGAATTTCATTACCCAAACCAACGGGATTGGAACGACTAACTTAAGCGCGACGGTCAATTGGGCTTCGAACGACTGGCATCAGGTGGTGTTGACGTATTCAGCGACCAATTCCGCATTGTACTTGGACGGACAGGTGGTGGTCAACGGCGCCGGGGTCGTTTATTGGCCGGATGCGACCGCGCTAACCAACGGATTCTACATTGGCAGCGACAATGCAGGGAACAATCAGGCTCGAGGGCAATTCGACGAGCTTGAAACCTTCAACTACCCGTTGAGCGCGGCATTGATTTCAAGCAACTATAATACGGTAAACCCAAACGGCAGCGGTCCTATTGATTACATCGGTTATTTGGAAGGCCTCAATCCCCTGGCTCACGGCGCCACCATTCCGGATACCAAAGGCATTGTTAACCTGCAAATTTATACGCCCTTGCATTAATCATAAAAGCAAACTGATATGAAACGGCCATCAACAATACACCTTCAGCGGCTTATGGTCCAATTAAAACGACAGAGTTTTCGTCAGAAGCTCAGAACTGTAGTGCTGCATAACTGCCAAACGATGGTCTTCTACAGCCGGCAGACTGCGAAGTTTCTATCGAACAAATATAACCAAATTGGCAGACTGCGCTCTTTACAAAAGGCGCATACCACAGGACCAGTTGGAATTTTGTTACTTTTATCTGCCATGTTCATGTCCACGCTGGCTGAAGTTGATGGACAGGACACGGTGCCAGTTCAAGTATATGAAGTCTATCCAGGCTACTTCTACTTTTCATTTCCGGCAAGCGACTGGATTGTTGATGGGCAGGGACCATCGTCTGATGGTTACTATCATTTGACACTGGGTGCTCACTGGTGCCAGCCATTGCAAATCATGTTTGGGCCCTACAGCCCCGGACCTAACTGTCCGATGGATGCCATCGATGGGTTTGCATTATTGTGGCCGTATTCCGCTTCACCCTGCTATACGGTGAAAGCCAAACCGGGACCGGGCAGCTATATTGACGATTTAATGAGTAGTTATGGATGGGATATATACGGTGGTTTTGGTAATTATAGCTACGATCCTAATGTCCAGTACACTACATTTCAATACTCTTATGCCGCTGCATTTGAATTGGATGTCTTGCCAGTGGACCAACCAGCAGCTAACGTCTACACAATCTTGGGGGCCAACTCGCTCGCTGCCGATGGCACGTCTCAAATACACTTGTGGCTGGCTAATCAGGGCTTTGCTCCTGGCGACATTACATGGAGCATTATTCAAGGTGCAGATTTGGCCACCATTGATCCAGTCACGGGGGTATTAACCGCTGGCAAAAAGGCGGGAACCGTTGTGGTCCAAGCCGAGGATGCCGAAGGGTGTTCTGGTACTTGCCAGGTTGAATTGACATGCCCGGCGCAAGATGATGGTGGCGCTTGTGCCTCTTGTAATAACGGTTTCGGCGGCACCTCGGCCAATGACAGCAGTGTTGATGTGGCCGTGGGTCTGGGTTGGTCGAGCCTTTCTGGCCACGCCGGACAATTATCCATCAGTGCCGATTACCCCAGCTCAACGCTGGCCACGCCGCAGGGGTTGACATATGAATCTGTCAGGCCCGATGTCCAAGTCATTACCGACAGTCAAGGCAACTTGCGTCAAGTCAATGCCCCGGAAGGACTGGCCGAAATTACCACTAACAGCGCAACTGAATATACCATCAATCTTTATTCAGCCACCAATGTCCTCGGGCAGACAAACGGCCTCTACTCTTTGAGCGGAACTCCGCAAACGACGGTTACCATTGAAAGTCCGGGAGGTGATACCAATCAATTAATTGTGACGGAAAGCCGCCAGGGTGTGGACACTGTTTTCGCCTATCTATGGGTGACAAATGGATGGCAATTAACCACTGGAGGTGGTTTGCGCCAGGAAACCAAGAACACGGTCTGGTCCCAAAGCAATACGGTGCGAACAGTGACTCAAACTGTGCGCAACGCCGATGGCTCGGTGGTAAAAAACGATATTCAAACCTACCAGATGTTTCCGACCGGCGAACATCTTACACAGGAAATTCTCGGCGTGGGTGCCAGCGCGCAAACAAACACGTACATCTATATGACCAATGGTTTTCTGCTGCAGTCCGTCCTTGCCAACGGGTCGTGGCAGTATTACGTCTATGACAGCCAGGATCGGCCAATACAGGTTTTCTCTTCCTTCGGGAATCAAACAATTACCACCAATCCGGCCCTGTGCCGGATGGTTGCTTATGATTATTCTCCCAATGATGTTTCCGGGTCAGGTGATGATGGCCATATCAGCTTGGGCACACCGCGCCAGGCGGTGGAGTACTTGGAGGGGCAGGAAATCAAACGCACGTACAATGTTTTTTTGCCAAACGAACACCAAGAAATCCAATGTGTGGCGCCGGGTGCTGCTTGGAATGATCCCAATAATCTGGTGACCACCACCATGACTTGTCCTCTTAGCAGTTCACATGCGGGTGAAATTCTTAGTGTGCAACAACCGGATGGAACGATTGAGATCCATCTCTATGGAAACGGTTACGAAAATACGACCAATATCACTCTCAACGGACATCCGGACGGGAGTGGAACAAACATTGATCTGGGGACCGAGACCGTGGACGTTATTGGTCCTTACGGATTGCTGTCTTCCCGCACTGTTTATGACACCCCATCGGGAATTATGACATCCAGTGAATCGTACGCTTATGATTCCTATTATCGCCTGACAACGACGACTTACCTGGATGGAACTTATGAACAAAACAATTACGATTGCTGCACCTTGAATTCCAAACAGAACCGGGATGGGAGCATCACTTATTATGTGTATGACGCTCTCAAACGCTTGGTCTCCACAACGTATAATGGAATTACCGTTTCCAATGTTTTCGATGCCGAGGGGAAAATTTTGGCCACGATTCGCTACGGCACAGATGGCACTGCAACCACAAACCAAATTTCAACCTTCGACACGTCCGGTTTCCAAACCTCCTCCGCCGATGCTTTGCAACATTTGACAACCTACACCAATTATATTGACGGCAGCGGACAGACCATCAAGCAGATCACCTATCCCGACTTGTCCACGCGGACTGAAACTTATGCGATGGATGGCTCATTGTTCGAGGTAACGGGGACGGCAGTCGAGGGGGTACGCTATGAATATGGCGTGGAGGATGACAACAGCGGTGTTCAGCACGCGTTTACAGAAACGATTCCACTTAACACCGACGGAACCGATTCACAGGAATGGACCAAGTCCTATACCGATTCGGCGGGTCGGGCTTACAAAACAGTGTATGCCAGCACCACAGGCAGCCCACAGAGCCAATCCTTTTACAACAGCCTGGGCCAGCTTTCAAAACAAGTTGATCCGGATGGTGTGACTACGCTTTACCAATATGACTCCAAGGGGCAAATGGCCTACACTGCCGTGGACATGAACAAGAACAGCGTCACTGATTTTAGTGGAATTGACCGCATCACCTACACGGTCAGCGACGTGGTCAATGACAATGGGGCGAACGTAAATCGCACGCGCACTTATGTCTGGCCGACCAACAACGTCAATGCCTCCAATCTGGTCTCCACTGTTGAAACCTCCGTGGACGGACTTCAGACATGGAACATAACGTGGAACGGCGGCGTGGGATTGACCAATTATTCGCAAACTATTTACGATCCTGCCAACGGCTATACCATCGTTACCACTGTCGCGCCGGATGGTTCGTCCACCGTGACGACCAATCAAAACGGCCGCGCCATTTACGTGACGCAAAAAGATTCTACCGGTGCGCAAATCGGCCAGACGGTTTACGGTTATGACACCTTGGGGCGGCAAAACACGGCTACTGATGCCCGCAACGGCACAACGACCAGCTTTTTTAATGCCGACGATCAGTTGACTGGCACATTGACGCCATCGCCCGATGGCGTTCAAAGCGGGCAGTTGACGACGAACGTCTTGGACAGCATGGGACGCGTGATTCAAACCACGTTGCCGGACAATACCAGCGTGACCAACGTATATTATCCCAATGGCCTGTTGCAGGAAACATACGGTTCGCGCACTTATCCGGTGCAATATACCTACGATTACGCCGGACGGATGAAAACCATGACGACTTGGACGAATTTTGCCACTAGCAGTGGCACGGCCACGACGACATGGAACTATGATCCTTATCGTGGCTGGCTTGCCGGTAAAGTTTATGCCGATGGGGAGGGCCCGACATATTACTACACGCCGGCCGGGCGGCTGATAAATCGCCTGTGGGCACGCGGCATTCTCACGACCTATTCTTACGATTCGGCTGGCACTTTGAAAGGCGTGGGTTATTCCGATTCGACGCCAGGTGTTAGTTACACCTTTGACCGATTGGGCCGCCAGACGTCCGTGACCAGCGGTGCGACCGTCTGTGCTTGGATCTACAATGGGGCGGGCCAAATGCTGTCCGAGTCTTATGCCGGTGGCCCATTGGACGGCCTGAGTGTCACCAATGGATATGACAATCTCCTCCGCCGAACCACTCTGGCCGCCTTGTCTGCCAACTCCCAGCTCCTGTCCACGGCCTATGGTTACAATGCAGCTTCGCGTCTTTCAACCGTCTCCGACGGCACGAACAGTGCTGCTTACACCTACGTTGCGAATTCGCCTCTATTGGGGAACATTGTATTCCAGCACAACGGCCAGACCGTGATGACGACGACGAAAGCATACGATAACTTGAACCGGTTGACTTCTATTTCATCCATCGGAGGGGCGAGCTCCGCGAGTCCCATTTCTTCTTTCAATTACAACTACAATTTCGCAAACCAGCGCGGCACCGTCACGAACGCGGACAATTCTTACTGGGTCTATCAATACGATTCGCTCGGCCAGGTGATTTCCGGCAAGAAATACTGGAGCGATGGGACACCTGTGGCCGGCCAGCAGTTCACCTACAATTTTGATGACATTGGCAATCGCAAGACAACGGCCAACGGTGGCGATGCCAGTGGCGCGAATCTTCGTTCAGCTAATTATGCTGCCAATTATTTGAATCAATACACCAGCCGGGATGTGCCCGGTTATGTGGATATTTTGGGTGAGGCCAACAGTAACGCGACTGTGACGGTGAACCTGCAGCGGGCATATCGCTATGGCAGTTATTTTCAGGATGAATTGAGTGTGGACAATTCGAGTTCCGCACTTTGGTTGTCGCTCACCAACCTTGCGGTTTTGAACAATGGGACAAACGCAGATATTGTGGCGACGAACAGCGGAAATATCTTTCTTCCGCAGACGCCTGAAATCTTTGATTACGATGCGGATGGGAATCTGACCAATGACGGGAGGTTCAGCTACACTTGGGACGGAGAAAATCGGTTGATCGGGATAGCGGCCAATGCGAATGTGGGGTCGCAGTATCAACTGACCTTTGTTTATGACCCGCAAGGTCGAAGGGCTGAGAAGATTGTGGCGACCAACGGCGTGGTGTTGTCCACGAACAAATTCCTTTATGACGGCTGGAACTTGATCGTCATTTTCAATCATCGATCTTCCGTCCTCCAGGCTTTCGTTTGGGGCAGTGATTTAAGTGGTTCACTTCAAGGTGCAGGTGGAGTCGGCGGATTGCTGTGGCTGAATGATGAAGCCACAATCAACAACCAGCCTTCCACACATTTCTGCGCTTACGACGGCAATGGCAATGTTGCTGCATTGGTGAATGCGGCGGATGGAACGGTTTCTGCCAATTATGAATACGATCCGTTCGGTCAAACCATTCGAGCGACTGGTTTAATGGCGAAGGCTGATCCGTTCCGGTTTTCAACCAAGTATCAGGATGATGAATCCGATCTTCTTTATTACGGCTACCGTTATTATAAACCAAGCACGGGGACATGGCCAAATCGTGATCCCTTGTGGGAATCTGGGGGGATGAATCTTTGCTTGTTTGTGAACAACAACGCGATAGACAAATTTGACTCTCTCGGCTTAACCGAAGGAGGTGCATCTACTTACACTGCGCTTGCTGGGGCAATGTATTTCCACGATCTCCAGCAGTATCAATTACTTAACCCGCCTCAACCTCCTGCCCCGTCTACGACAGATGGACTAAACAGCGCTTGGCAGATGTTTTTTCACGGTTTGACTGCGCCACCATTTGACGTTGAGACAGTTTCTAGCGCACTCACGGAGCAAGCAAAACAGATGGCGCGTCTATACGACGACCAAACCCTAATAACGGATGCTAAACAATTTATGATTTGTGGCCAGTCTGGTAGTTTTGCATTGAAAGCACCAACCGATTCGCATTTCAATCTAGATCCGAATGCTGGTATAGCTCATATAGGAGATTGGCAATTAGACCTCACAGGTAACTTTCAGTACTCATGCGAAAAGGCCCAAATTGATAAAAAGGCTGGTAGCTGCTGTTGTACGTGTCAGGTCACTGCCCAGTTTACGGGCGAATTTAGCAAAACCTGGACATTTCAGCCATGGGGATACAACGTTGATAATCCAGGGTGGTGGGCAGCCTGGGCTGCAACGTTGACTTATCAACAGGCGGAATATGGTTATGCGAGTGGCAAATATTTTATGGCTGGATTCTTTGAAGATGAGTTGACTCAGCCCGTACAAAAGTGCCCATAGAAAATATCTCTTGTGAAACATAAGCGTACTCTTGTGGCGTTATTGGCAGTTATACTTGTCATTTATCTTGGCATGGAATTCTGGCGTGGTTCTGCAGACGCTGCGCGGAGAATTCAGAATAATTTTCTTTTTCGATCTCTTTCGGCGGGAATTGAATTATATCGGGAGGATATGGGCTCCTATCCGAAGTCACTCTCAGACGTTCAATTAAACCGTCAAATGGATCAAAAATGGCATGATTCCATGCAAATCGCACTTGATCTCGCTCACAGCAATGTCTGGCATGACGTTTACGACTATAAACCTTCAACAAACGGATTTACGATTAGTGTGAGCGGCTCTGATATGGCTCCTGCAGGATGGCTTGGTAGACAACGCAAATTTGAGAAGTTTTATCGCATTGACGAAGCTCTGAATTGGTCGAATAATCCCTTTTATAGTAAGTGATTCGGGGAGATTGTCTTCCAGCACAACGGCCAGACCATGATGACAACAACCAAGACCTACGATTATCTGAATCGCCTGACGGCAATTCAAAGTAGCGCGGGCGTCGCCTGTCTCCGTTTTCAACTATCAATATAACCTGGCGAATTGTAACCGATTTAATTGGAGTCATAAAGTTTGCCGAAATGGGATCATAGCGGATTGGGGAGGTTTGCCGAGTTGCCATCTGCTTTTGCAGCCAAATTGCCGCGTTGCGATCATAGCGTTGTGACGGAGTCGGTGTTTTTTCATTTTTCAAGTGCGCGCCGGGACTTTGCAGCACTGGCATCATAAGGGGTGGATTTTTCACTTTTTCCCGGTTTTGACCGAACTGGTGTCGTAAGGTTATGACGCCAGCAGTCGTTTTATGTGTCCGGCCTCGTTGGCGCTACGGCGTGCCGGAGCCGGTGATCTGGCGCACATGGCGTCGTGGATGGACAGGCCGAGCACCTGGACAAGGAAGTCAATGGCGTTGCCGGCCAGATTTCGTTCCGGCCAGCGCCAGTAGGAGTCTTTGACGATGAGGCCGGGAAAGGCGGGTAAAATAAAAATGCCTGCCTGACGGGCGACGAGTTGGAGGCTGCGTTGTTGGAGCAGCGGCTGCAACGGAGCGAGCCGGGCAGCGCGGATTTGCTCGCGCGACCACCGGATGTTTCTAAGCGAAGGGTTGGTCATCAACGACGTAGAAAGTCGTCATCGTGTTGGTCCCGGCTCGCTTGGATTCACATGGCCAGGCAGAATTATTCGCTGACGGCAAATGGCAACCCGCGCCGCAAGCGGTTGCAATGACCTGTTAAAAGTGCCAGCAGATTTGCCAGCAAACCTCATCGGTTGAGAGTAAAATGGAGTTAAAAAAAGTCGGCCAGAGTTATCATTGACATAATCCAGGAAGGCCTTTATTTTCAGGGCAACGGTGATGATTTAGATAGTTGATTTCGAGTGGCTTGTGGAAGGCGGGATGCGTCCGATTCCGCCCCCAGCCACCATTTCTAA
>Ga0335078_10001970_pt1 | contig 31059 bp, 23 predicted proteins | sample Lox_Sample_32_FD_206711 | JGI IMG/M metagenome (GOLD analysis project Ga0335078, IMG submission 206711) | Soil microbial communities from Loxahatchee National Wildlife Refuge, Florida, United States - Lox_Sample_3.2 | ecosystem: Environmental > Terrestrial > Soil > Wetlands | place: USA... | reverse complement strand
TCGCTAACTTCAAGACCTGGCGGATCATGCACACCGATTACCGGCGCCCAATCGATACGTTCCCTACCACCATCTCAGCCGTCATCGGCTTGCATTTCTACAAGAGCACCTGAATAAGCCTCCTTGTGCGGTCCGGTACCGGGCAGCAGCGGCTTGACTTGTGCCTCCGAAGAGGCATTATCGGCGATCACCAGCACAGGTTCGCTGACCTTCGCTAGTTCCGACCGGTACAGCCCGGCCCGCTCTTCTGCAGTTGGCGGTATGTGCTCGGCCGCCACACCCAGCGCCCGCAGCAGGGCATCCAGCGCCCGCTCAGGTTGCACCGGAGTGTCGTCGTAGCCGCGCAAGTCGATGAACAGCACCCCGCCACCGAACCAGCCCCGCCGCCGGGCCGCATGCCCGGCCTGCACCGCCAGAGTGGTCTTGCCCACCCCCGCCAGCCCGGCCACCGCGGATACCACCACCGGACCGGCTGGCCAGGCAGGGTGCAGTAGCCCGGCAAGCGCTGACAGGTCGTCATCGCGACCGGCAAACCCGTTCATCTCAGGCGGCAGCTGCGCTAGTGCTGTTGGTGCCGCCGCGCCGGTGGGGAGATCATCGAGCCGGGCCCGCGCTCGCGCCAGGTCTGCGGCAAAGAGCCCGAGCTTGTCCTCGATCCGCTGGCCCTGCAGGTAGATCTTGTCGTGGCTTAGCTGATTGGCCAACGGCTCTAGCGGCCCGCCCTGAGCACCACGGGACACGATCTCCTGCAGAAGGTGATTGGTGAGCTTCGCCGCCACCACTGTGCCCGGCACCCCCAGCACATCTGCCGAGGATTCACCTGTGTCGGTCAGGCTGGCATCATCCAGGACCGCCAGCTTCCCGGCGATGCCTGCCCGCAGCCCCTCCAGCACCGTCTCATACCCGGTGAGCGGCGCACCTGGTGTCGGCTCGCCGAAGACCTGGCTGATCACCAACGCTACGTGCGCCGCCTGCTTATCATCCTCGGGGCGCAGCTCCTCGGCGGTGCGCTGGAGCGCGGCCGTGGCGGCCGATCGCAGCGCCCGCTGCTGGTCAGTGCCGAGGACTAGCGTGGTCAGCTTCTTACGGCCAGCGTCGGCGAGCACACCAACCATCCACGCCCCGAGGTCGTCGGCGACGAACACCATGCCAGTCAGTGTCCCAGCGTGGGGATCGCTCCGGCACTGTCCCGTAGGCGTCCCGTCTTATTAGGGGAGAATGGCGCTCTGTCAGCTAGGTCGCCTGCCTCCAGCCGTGAGGACAGCCCGCAGAGCGCGGCTGGGCTGACCTTCCGATCCCAGGGACCCTACGGCATCGACGCATCTGCCTTGCCGAGTGCTGACCGGCCTGCTCGGAGCCCACATGGACGGGGTACTGGGCGCGCCACAAGGCCGATATGTGGACGCTGAGCACTGCTGCGCTTTCGCGGCGGTCTAGGGCGACGATCTGGATCCATTGTTGCCTCAAGACATCGCGTCCTGGCAGGTCGTGGGCGTGAGTATTCCTTCCAGCGCATAAGCATGCACGCGATTCAACTTACTCATTTCGGCTAGATCAGGTCGACGGTCGGCGAGCAGGGCGACCCGTTCGGTACGGCACCACAGGCAATCGGATCGGCGCGCACGGAACGGCGGATCGGATGTCGCGCAGCCGTCGATGTGCACTATGAGGGGAGGGCCGCCAGCATTGCTGGCGGCCCTCCCGATCGATTTCGTTGTCAGGCTGCGGTTTGCCCGATGTCGTCGGCAGCGTCAACCATGGCTCGGCTGTCATCACCGGAGCCGGAACTGTCTGGATGCGTCTCGCCATCCCTGGGGGGATCATCGTCGCCGCTGGTCAGCGCCTCGGTGGAGGAGTCGCCGGTCCAGGGGATGCCGTCGGCGACAGCCTGCTCGATTGGGCTGAGCGTGTGGCCAATGCTGGCGAGGAAGGTCAGGTATTCACAGGCCTGGGCGCGGGGGCAGGGGCTATAGCGGCCATCGGTGCGCCAGGTGTTGCGGCCCTCGCCCTGGGTCATCGCGTACTCGTAGGTGACGGCGACGGGGGTGAACATCAGCAGCGGCAGCCGGGCCGCTGCGGTCGTGTCGCAGATCTCCAGCCACTTGACCACGTCCTGCCGGGTGACTTCGCTGAAGCTCATCCGGCCCGGCGCGATGGACAGGCCAGTGCGCAGCGGCTCGGGCATGACCAGCAATTGCCGGGCGACAAACTGAGCCACCTCGCGCGGTGCAGCCCGCCGGGCGAACAGTACGTCGGCGAGCCAGCGCTTACGCACCTCGGCTGCGGCTTGCCAGGCCTTGTTCCCCTCGATGACCAGCCGACGCGTCGGGTCGGGTGGCTCGTCGGCCGGGCCAGGAGATGCGCCAGGTTCGGGCGCGTCCCCGCCTGCGGCGCCGTCAGCGCCGGGAGGGGCGGGTGTAGGTGACAGGCTGATGCGCAGGGTGTGGCCGTGTTCTTCGGGATTGGCGCAGTAGTGGATGGCGTGCCCAAGGTCCCAGGTGTAGAAATACGCGCCCCGGCCCGGGCACGAGGCATGGGTCTCGGGGGTGAGTTCTTCGCCGTCGTGCAGCAACTGAGACAGCCGCACCGCCCCCGCGGGCAGGTCGGGGGTGATCTGGACACCGGCGGCCTGCAACTCCTCCAGCAGCCGCTGGTGCTCGGCGGCCTCGGCGCGCTGCTGGCGGATCCGCTCGGCCTCGTATTCGATGTTGTACCCGCGCTGCAGGACATCCAGGATCCGCGACACGGCACCAGGATCCCCGTCGAACTCGGCCAGCAAGGCAAGACCTTCGAGGTCGAGCTGGCGGGTGAGGTCCCCGGCGGCGGAGCGGGTCTCCGGGGAGATCTGGGCGACCTTCAGCGCGGTCTTGATGTCCTCGGCCTTCCGCCCAGTGGCCTTCCGCAGCCGCGTCTTTGACGCGCCGGCTTCATGGGCGGCGAACAGCGCGGCGGCTTCCTCGGCCGGGACGAAGTTCTTGCGGTAGGCGTCGCTGTTGGCCAGCAGCATGTCCAGGAACTGGCCGGCCTCATCACCGGCTCGTTCTGGGTCTACGTCGCAGGGGACCGTTTCCAGCCCAGCCTTGGCCGCGGCGGCCAGGCGGCGGTGCCCTTCGATGACCCGGTAAGCGCCGTCGCTGGTCGCGGTGACCAACAGCGGAACCCGCACACCTTCGCTGGCGATCGAGGCGCAGAACTCCGGGGTGAGTTCCAGGTCTTCGCGGACGTTGCCAGGGTGGGCGGTCAGCTGGCTGACTGAGATCGTCATCCGGACGACTTCGGTTCCGGCCTGGGCCCGAGAGCCGGCCTGTGACTGGCCGGGGTCAGGCGCCCCCTCAGTGGGGGCCGGGGTGAATTCGGGAAGGTCAGACATGGAGTTTCTCCTTACAGAGGTGGATGGATGGTGATGCCGCAGTGGCGGCGGGTCAGGCGGGCTGGGAGTCATCGGGGCCCTTGGGGCGCAGGAGCGCGCCGTCGAGGGTGACGGTGAGGGAGCTGGCCTCGGCGTCGGTCTCGGTACAGACCTCGATCAGCAGGCCCTCCCCGGCCGGGTCCTGCCGGACGTAGACGTTGGTGTCACCGGCGTCGACGCAGGCGACGGGCCAGCCCAGGGCGGTCTCGATGGTCGAGACCGCGATGTCGCGGGCCTTGGCCATCGGCCGGCCGGTCCGGCCCAGGATCAGCGCGATGTCCTTCAGAGCGGATTGGCCGGGTTCGGTGGCGGTCAGCAGCGCGTGGATGTCATTCAGCGCCGCAGTATCGGTGTAAGCGGCCGCCGCTGGGTGGGGACGCAGCGGCGTCACGGTGCCATCGGGCATGACGGATACCTCCAGAGGGTGTGAAAGAAGCAGCTCCCCGCCGGTCATGGCGGGGAGCTGCTAGGCGGGGTGGTCAGGCGGAGGCGGCCAGCTCCAGGGCGCGCAGCGCCAGCGATTCCATCTCGTGCGCGGTGTCGGCGTCCTCCAGTGTCTGGGCCACGCTGGTGACCGCGTGCATGACGCCGCCGGCGGTGACGTCGCCGCCGCGGATGAAGTGGGCCAGGATGTCGTGGGCCTGGTCGTCGGTGAACCGCAGTCGCTGCGACACCGTCCGCACCGTCTCCTCCGGGTCGGCGACCGGGTGCCCGGCGTCGCGCTCCATCGCCCGCACCGCCCGCTGCACATAGGCCGGGTCCAGGAACGAGGTCACGGCGTCGGTGGTCTTCGCTGTGATCAGCGCGAGGGTCTTGTCCAGGGTGTTGCCCGACCAGGTAACCCGGCCTTCCTCGTGCCGCTCGCCCAGGTGCACGGCGCGCATCGCGTCCCGGGTAATGGTCGCCCCGTTCCGGCACACCTCCGCGACCAGGCGTGGGGTGAGGGTGAATGCTCCGCATCCGGTCTCGGAATTGGTAATCACGAACCCAGCGAAGACGACGGGGTTGTCTGCCCCGGCTGCGCCGGTGAACGGACTGCGGTACCCGCCCAGCAGCACCGGCGCCAGCGCGCGGACCTCCTCGCAGACGACGCGGACGTACATCCGCCGCTCGGTCAGGTCACACCCGTCGATGTGCACCGGGTATCCGGAGCCGCGGACGCCGTCGAGCGCGGCGAGCAGCACATCGAGGTTGTCGATGATCTTGTACCCGTCGGACAGGAACGCCCGCGCCGCACCGCCGCCGCCGTCGCCGCGCAGGCAGCGGATCAGGAACTTCCGCTCATCTCCGGCCAGCCACCCGTTGACGTTCGCGTCGTACAGGCCGGGCATCTGATCGCGCAGCTTCCGTAGGTAGGCGCCGGGGATGCCGAGCTTGTCAGCGATCCCCTGATCACACACATCGGTCGGGGTGTAGGCCCCGGCGGTCATGGTCACCCCGCCGGGGCCCAGGACCGGTTCGGTCTCCCGCACCACCAGTCGCGCGCCGTCGGCGTGGATCGCGGTGGCGGGGGCGACGATGTCGACCTTGCGGGCCTGCTGATCGCGCAGCAGCGCGGCCAGGTCCTCCAGCGTGGCGTTCCGGGCACCCGGGAGCAGGGGCGCCGAAGAAGTAGGAGTGGTCATGGGATTCCTTCCCGCAGACGATGGGACTCGTCCGGGTGGCGGGTGCCTCCCGGCGGTCCGGGCAGCAAGGCGCCGTTCAGGGCCGGGGCCCGCACCTACCGGCCGGCCCGGGCGGGCAAGATGTTTTCCCCGCGGGCCCAAACAAGGCAGCGCCGGCAAAGCCGGCACCATTCGCCCCCACGCGATGGGTCAGCAGACTTCCAGCCCGCATCCGGGCCCGCGGTCAGGGAAAAGATCTATGCCCGCCCGGGGCGAGCGAAGCGAGAGGCCGGTTGCGGGACACGGCACAACGGCGCACGCTGATCCGGCCGGGAGGCAACCGGCTCGACGAGGATCAGACCGCGGTCCAGGATCCCCGCTTCGTGACGCGTTTGCTGTTACGCGCGAGGCACCACCACAATCTGCGACAATGGCGTCACTGGACGAACGAGTTCCGGATGGAGACGCCGGTGAGTGAACCGGAAGCCATCGCCAACGCGCGCCGCGTCCTCGGCGCGCAGTTAGCCGCCTGCCGCCGCGCCGCGGGCCTGAGCCAGCAGGAGTTGGCCGACGAGGCCGGTTTCAGCCGCAGCGCGATCGGCAACGCCGAGACCGGCCGCCCGGGTGCGTCCCACGATTTCTGGCTCAGCGTCGACAAGGCGGTCAGCGCTGGCGGCAGCCTCGTCGCCCAGTACGCCAAGATCGATACCGCCGCTCGCTTGGCCCGCGCCAGAGGAGTCCAGCAACCCGAAGCCGACCCACCCCCGGGCACCTCGCCCATCATCAGCCCACCGGCCCAACTGCAGCCCGATCTCACCCTCGTCCCGCTGTCAGCGATTCCCGGCGTCACCGAGCCAGACCTGCTGAGCGCGGCCGCCGCCCAGGCCCGCGACCACGCCGCGCACGCGGCGGTCACCGGCATCGGCCCCGGAACCCTGGAGCAACTCACCGCCGAAGTCGTCCGCCTCAGCCGCACCTACGTCGCCGGCTCACCACTCCCCCTGTTCGCCGCCATGCACGAGGCTCTCGGCCGGGTCCACGAGGCGCTGGGCCAGAGGCTCTACCCCGCGCAAGCCCGCGACCTCAACTTCCTAGCCGGCGTGCTGTGTGGCCTGATGGCCAACGCAAGCCTGGACCTGGGACGCGAGGACACCGCCGAGGACCTGGCCCGATCAGCCTGGACCTACGGAACGATCATCGACCACGACCCGCTCATCGGCTGGGCGCGCGGCACCCAAGCACTGGCCGCCATCTGGGACCGCCGCTACGCCGACGCCGCCCACTACGCCGAAGACGGCCTGACCCACCTCAGCACCGGCACGGGCGCCGCCCGGCTGCACGCCATCCAGGCCCGCGCCCTGGCCGACCACCACGACTTCCGCGAAGCCCGCGCCGCCCTCACAGCCGCCACCGACGCCAGCACCAGCACACAGCCAGACCAGCTACACAACGGCATCGCCGGCGAATTCGCGTTCGGCGCCGCGAAGCTGCGCTACTACGAGGCCCTCGTGCTCAACCGGGCCGGATACCCCGCCGACGCCGAGACCGCCGCGGCCGCCGCCATCAACCTCTACGAAGCCGCACCCGGTCAAGCACGGTCCTACGGCTGCGACGCCCTGGCCCACGTCCAGCTCGCGACCGCCCGGCTCATGCGCGGCGACGCGGATGCCGCTGCCGAAGCCATCACCGGCCTGCTCCGTCTCGACCCCGGCCGGCGGATCAGCAGCCTGAACGAGCACATCGACGCATGCCGTGAACTGCTGCGCGGTCCCGCGTTCCACAACTCCCAGGCCGCAGCCGACATGAGCCGCCAGCTGACGGCGTTCAGCGCGGTGAACATCACCTCCCCCCTTCCGATTAGCCGGTGAGACATGGGCATGATCTCCTTGTGCCCGCAGCCGACCTTGCCGAGGTAGCACCCCAGGCTCTGGTGGACGCGGCCAGGCGCACCAACCTCGACGACACCGGCGCGCAGCTGATGCGCTTGTTCTCCACCGCCGTGTATCACCTCCCGGCCGCCGATGCCGTCGCCCGCATCGCCATGGTGACCTCGCAGTCCGTCACCCGCCTGGAGACCTCAGTACGAGTCACCCGGTGGCTCGGCGCGACCGGGTTCCCCGCCGTCGAGCCGCTGCCCGTTGACCAGCCGGTGCTCAGCCACGGCTGCGCGGTCACGTTCTGGCGTTACCTACCCCAGCACGGCCCGCCACTGCGCCCCGCCGACCTGGGATACCTGCTGCGGCAACTCCATCGCCTCGACCCGCCACCATTCCCGCTGCCCGCCTACCGGCCGCTCGTATCGGTCCGCCAGGCGATCGAGGCCAGCCAGGCGATCAGCGACGAAGAACGCGCGTGGCTGACCGCCACCTGCAAACACCTCCTGCACCAATACGACCAGCTCGACTTCGAGCTCCCCCCGGGCATGATCCACGGCGACGCCTGGTGGGGAAACCTGCTGCGCGACGGCGACCGGGTCGTCCTGGCCGACTGGGACAACGTCAGCACCGGCCCCCGCGAGATCGACCTCATCCCCACCCTGCAGGCACCCCGGTTCGGTCTCCCCGAACACGAACGCGACGCGTTCATCGCCGCCTACGGCCATGACATCCGGACCTGGCCTGGCTACCCGGTGCTGCTGCGGATCCGCGCCCTGTCCACCACCAGCGCGCTGCTTCGCGACGCGCACCGCGACCCAGCCGCCCGCGACCAGCTCCAGGTCAGGCTGACCTCTCTGCGCACCGACGACACCCGCCAGTGGACAACCTTCTGAACCGGCCCACCCAGCTGCTGGATCAGTAGGAGCCGCTGGGCGGCCAGTACACAGGCGCCCGCGGGGGAACCTTCCGCGGCCCGAACGCCAGGATCATCGCGGCCAGCCAGCCGACGCCGGTGGGCGCGCCGATCAGGTTGACCAGGCACACCAGCGCCAGCCCGTCCACCCGGCGGATCGCGCCGACGATGGTCGGCAGCATGTACAGCACCGGTATCGCGATGAACAGCAGGATCCACAGCACGCCACTGTCGGCTAACAGCTGCACGACCTCCACCTCCCAGCACCGCCTGTCTCCAGGCTTTCCCTCCGCATTCGTGATCGCAACTGCCTTTCCAGCCCAACGCCCATACCCGGCCCATCCCGCCCACCAGACCACCCAGCCGCCAATGGCTGGCCGCCCCTTCGGGGACGCCTCACCGGACAGGCCTGGCCCGGGCCGGCGGCTGTGCCACCCGCGGCCGGGAACCCGTTCCGGCCGCCCCATGCTCAGCAGCCGCGTCCACCAGTTCGGTCACCGGCACGGGGAACTCAGCGTCAGCCCTGCTCGCCGCACGACCTGGCCCGGCCACTGGGGCACCAGCCCCGCGCATGCCAGAAGCGGGTTCTCTCGCCCGCATGAACGCGGCATGCAGTTGCTCCGCGGTCTGCCTGGCGGCCGCCGCCTGAGCGGCGTGGGCCTGAGCCGCTCGCAAGCCGGCCACCGTATCGATCAGCGAGAGCAGGTTCCGGGCCAGCGGACCGGCCTCACTGCTGCCATCGCCCCCGGTCAGCGAGAGCAGCCGCGCCGCCGTCCGCAACCCCTCCCCCTCCCCACTGCGCCGCGGAACCTGCCGGTGCGGTGCCCGGGCCGCCCGGTCATACCCATCAGCCGCGCACCTCAGCACCCGGCTGCCCGTCGCCCGCGCCGCGGCATGCAGTGCATCCGCCGCCGCCCACGCCGCATCCGACCCGGACCCCGGATCACCCGCGGCGCACCCGCGCAGGTGCTCCGCGGCGACAGCGGCCTGCCGCGCCGCGTGCCGGTAGATCTCGGCGCGTTCCGGGGCAGTGATCCGGAACGCCCCGGAACGCTCCGCCGCCCCACTCTCTCCGCCGGTCCACCTGGCGCGCAGCCGGGGCAGCGTCAGCGAATCGTGCAGCCGCCCGCCGCCATACCAGCGCGGCGCACCATCCGTTCCGGCGTGCCCGCGCAGACCCACCGCGTACCCGGTCACCTCACCCGGGTTGATCTCGCTGAACCGTTCCCGCACCAGCAACCCGGAGGCCCGCAGCCGGGCGAAGAACTCCACCTCCCCGAAGGACTCCGCTGCGGCTGGTGCGACCGTGGCCCGCAGCACCCCGCGGATCACCGGGGCAGGCAGGCTGGCTGCTCCGGCCAGCGGGTCACGCACCGCCGGGTCACCCCACCGGGCCCGCACCTTCGGCAGCGTGAGGTCCGCCGCGAGCTTCCCGCCGCCATACCAGACTTGGCCGTCCTTGCCCGTGTGCCCGGGCATGCCGACCGCATACCCGGTCACCTCACCGGGGCTGACGGTGCTGTAGCGCCGCCGCACCAGCACCCCAGACCGCCCCAGGCCGGCGAAGAACTCGTCCTCACTGCGCGCCCCGGCCGCCGCGGTGCATACCTCCCGCCGCAGCCAGGTCCGCGGCGGCTCATCCCACCCGCGGCGGATCGCCTGCTCCACCTCACCCCGGGTGTCCCGCTTCGCGGCGGTGCAATCCGCCGCGGCGGTGCGCCGCAACCCGAACCACTCCTCAGTGTCCCGGCACGCCCGGCGCAGCTTGCGGTAGCTGTTCCACAGATCCGGCCGGTGCCGGTCCTGCCGCGCCAGCGTGGCCACAATATGAACGTGATCCGGAGCGTGCCGGACCGCGACCCACCGCACCCCCAACTCATCGCCGTCCGGCGCCAGCCCGGTCGCGTGCATGACATGCGCCGCGACCCGGGCCCACTCCGCATCCGACAGCACCCGGTCCTCCGGCGCAGCCCGCAGCGCACAGTGCCACACCGGCTGGGCGTAGTTGTCCCCGTTCAGCGCAGCCAGCGGCTGGCTCAGCAGGCCAGTCAACCGCCGGAAGTCCCGGCGCCCCCCGCCGAGGCGGTCCGGCTCCAGTTCGGCCGGATCCCCGAACCCGGCGACCAGCCGCGGGTCGGTGTGCTCGTTGGCTTTCCCGGGCCCATACAAGTAATAAAGCAGGGATTTCACATTGGCGCCCCGGATCACTTTCCCAATCATCCGGATCACCTGATCCGGATCACGGAACGTTCCGGCGCACATGTTCCGCAGCCTCATCCATGCGCCGGATCACCCGCATACAAAATTCCGCCGCAGGCACGAGATCCTCACCACGCTGCCCGGTCGAATTCAGCCGGGCAACGGCCTGATTCAAGTTGGTGCCAATCCGGCGCACCAGCCCGGCCGCGGCCATCAGCTCGCCCAGCGCCTCCCGCAGCGGCGAAGCCGCCCGGGCCTGGACCCCACGAGCTGCCGCTAACGTCGCCTCGGCAGCGAACGCCCCGCGAGCCAGCCCGCACCGCTCCGCCGCGCCACTGACCTCCTCGAACTCCTCATGAGTTAGCGAGAACTGCACCACCTTCGGCCGCGGCACCGCCTGCCGCGACCGCCGCCGCACCACCTCGCCACTCACCCTGACCACCCCGATTCGCCGCAGGCACCTCTCCTCAATCGGGACCGCGCCCGGTCCCTCGCCGCCCTCCATCCGGGCCTCGTGGGCCAGGACGGAGGGGTGGCGGTGGCTCCATTGTTTCTCTCTGGGCCGCGCCGGTCCAGAGATAAACAATGGATAACTTCATCTTGCTCCAGCGAATCCCGGTCTTTCATCTGATGCAAGGTCAGCAGAGCTTCGCACCGCGGAAACGGGATATTTGAGTGCCGGATATACGCGGCCAATAGCACGGAATGTCATTCTTGGCCGGGGACTGCCGTACACGCGGCCGACGCTTGGCCCAACAGGCTGTAGAACAAGGTCGGCAGCACCGACTCTGCTCAGCCTGCACCCGGGACATGGAGAGACCGCCTGCCGTGCTGCCAGCACGGTCACGGGCGGTACCGTAACCGGCGCGCGTTCAGTTGCGGGCCTTCGCCGGGCGCAGCGATTGCCCAGCATCGTCCTCGAAGCGGATGTACGTCCCTGGTCGCCGCCGCTAAACCCGAAGCTGACCAGGTCACATCCCGCCGGGTGGCGATAGTGTCCTCGTCACTCCCGGCGGCCCAGTGCACGGGGATCTGCGGGCTGTAGCCCATCCGGTGCAGCAGGTTCGACGTGCCACGCAGCAGCGTCTACCGCACGTGGAACAGACGGCTGATCAACGTTGTCGATCGCGGCCTCGTAGAACGCGTCGGCGAGCGCCACGATGATCCCCTTGATCGCAGGCCCGTCGGTGAAGAAGTAGTCGGCCATGGTGTTGTGCGCCTCCTGGTTGTCGGCGATGGCCTCGGTGACGGCGGACTGGAAGTCCTGCGACTCCATGAACTGCTTCTTCGAGTTCACCTGGGTTTGCTGGACCAGGTCGGCGTCGGCGAGCAGTCGCTGCACGAGCCCCTGCACGAACTCCCGGATCTGGGACTCGGCGAACGACTCGGCGCCGAAGAGATCGTTCATTTTGTCGATGACGACCTGGAGCGCGACGTACTTGGGCTCCTTTTTGGTTCCGGTGCCTGCTGCGCTGATCCCCTTGAGCTCGCCCTCTCCGGTCAGCGAGATGTCGACAGGGTTCGTCTTGGTGTGCTTTACCCCGACGAGGACCACGTCGGAGAGGTCCACGTCAGCGCTCCAGGAGGACTCAGCGATGACCTTCTCCAGGAGCCGGAGGAAGATCGAGAGCATCTCCATGTACGGATCGCCGTAGTCGACGATCTGGCTCATGAAGTCGTAGAGCCGGACGTAGGTAGAGACGTCCTTGCGGAAGAGGTCGAGGGTGTTGAGCGTGACCTTGTCGTCGGCCTCGATCGCTGCCGCGTAGCGACGCCGGAAGTCATGCTGGGCGGGGCTGATCGCCGCCGAGAGCGCGTTGTTGCCCTTGCGTGAGACCCACAGCCCGGCGACCTGGCGGACCTGCTCCTGGGTGTAGATCCCCGCCTGGGCGAGTTTGTTCGCGAGGTGTACGACGATGTACGGGTCGGTCTCGGTCTCCAGGGTGGCGTTGGTGAAGTACGGCTCGAAGGCGGCCCGGATGTCCTCGGGCTTGTTGATGAAGTCGATGACGAACGTCTTGGCCTTCTGCTCCCCGTCGGCGGTCCGGTGGGTGCGGTTGAGCCGGGAGAGCGTCTGCACGGCGGTGACCCCGGAGAGCTTCTTGTCGACGTACATCGCCGAGAGCAGCGGCTGGTCGAAGCCGGTCTGGAACTTGTTGGCGACCAGCATGATCTTGTACGTCCCGCCCTTGAACGCCGCGGCCAGGTCAGCGCTCGCTCCGGGGTTCATTTTGGCCTCGGTGAACTCGTCGTCCTTGGACGGCGCCGGACCCCAGTCCTGGCTCCACTCTTCGTTCTCGGTCATCGACACCGCCCCGGAGAACGCGACCAGGGTCCGGTAGTTGTACGACGCGTCCTCAGCGGCCTGCTTGGCGATGTAGGCGTCGATCGCCTTTTTGTACTTCACCGCGGCCTTGCGCGAGTCGGTGACGACCATCGCTTTCGCCTTGCCCTCCAGCAGGTGGGCGACGTTGGCGTGGAAGTGCTCGACGATGATCTGCACCTTCTGGCTGATGTTGGTCGGGTGCAGTTGCACCCACCGCATCAGCCCCTTGCGTGCCGCCGACTCCTCAACCTCGCCACCGTCGCCGCTCTCGGCCTTGCCTGCGATCTTCAACGCGGTCTCGTAGGACTGGTAGCCCTTGAGCACGTCGAGGATGTAACCCTCCTCGACCGCCTGCCGCATCGAGTAGAGGTGGAACTCGACCGGCTTGCCGTCCGGCCCCTTGCGGCCAAACAACTCCAGGGTCTTGTTCTTCGGTGTCGCGGTAAACGCGAAGTAGGAGATGTTCTCCGACTCGGCTCGCTCGGTCATCTCCGCGGCCAGGATCGCCTCGACGTCGACGCTCCCGCCGTCCTCGATCTCCTTGATCTCCTCTGCGGTGAGCACGGCCTTGAGCTTGGAGGAGATCTGCCCGGACTGCGAGGAGTGCGCCTCGTCTGCGATGACGGCGAATTTCCGGCCCTTCAGCGAGGAGTCGGCCCGGATCTCATCGAGCGCGAACGGGAAGGTCTGCACCGTCACTGCGATGATCAACTCGCCATTCTTCAGCGCCTGGGCCAGCAGGCCGGACTTCGACTTCGCACCGGCCTTGCGCACGTCCTCAGGGCTAATCGTTGCGACGATCTTCCCGCTGCCATCGATCTGCCGGATCGCGTCCTGAAGCTGCCCGTCGAGCACTGTGCGGTCAACGACCACAATGACCGAGTCGAAGACCTTCTCATCGCTGACGTGCAGCCGGGCCAGACGGTGCGCCGTCCAGGCGATCGTGTTCGTCTTCCCCGATCCCGCCGAGTGCTCGATCAGGTAACGCTGGCCGGCACCCTCCTCAGCCACCGCGGCCACGATTTTCGTGACCGCCTCCCACTGGTGGAACCGGGGGAACAGCATGCTCGTGTGACGCACCGACGTGCCGGTCGCGACGTCCCACTCCTCCTTGGTCTCCATGATCATCAGCCGGCCGATGATGTTGAGCCAGGCGTGCTTCTCCCAGACCCGCTCCCACAGGTACGCCGTCGCCGACCTCCCATCCGCACCGGGCGGGTTCCCCGCGCAGCCATCGAAGCCGGTGTTGAACGGCAGGAATTGCGTCTTCTCGCCCTCCAGCCGGGTCGTCATCGCGGCAAGATCGTTGGAGACCGCGAAGTGGACCAGCGCCCGATGCCCAAACGACAGCAGCGGCTCCGGCCGACCGTTCGTCAGCGGGGCGCGCTCCTTCCGGTACTGCTGGACCGCCTCGTCCAGCGACTGGGTGAAGTCGGTCTTCAGCTCCACCGTCGCGACCGGGAGCCCGTTGACGAAGAACACCATGTCGATGCTGCGCTGATCGGCCGTCGAGAAATGCACCTGCCGCATCACCCGGACCCGCATCGCCGCATACTCGGCGTTCGTCGTCTCGTTCAGAGTCGTCTCAGGCCGGAACTGCCCCATCTTCAGCCGGCCACCGCCGATGTAATGCACCCCGCTGCGCAGGATGTTCAGCATCCCGCCGCCATGTTCGAGCGGCTTGTCCAGCGCCGTGGTCAGCACGTCGAGGAACTTCTCCTTCGACCCAGCCGCCTTCAACGCCTTCTCATAGGCCGACTTATGGGTCGCCTCCAGCCACGCGAACAGGTCCTCGGGGAACAGCGCCCGCTCCCGGTCGTATCCGGTGTCACCCGCCGAATACAGCCACCCGTGCGCCTCCAGGTACGCACAAATCTCGGACTCGAAGACGACCTCATTGTGGTCAGCCATCAGACCATCTCCCGTACGTCGATCTGCCCCGTCACCGCCGCCGTGATCACCGCCGCCCGCCGCTCCTTCGAAAGCTCGATGAACCGCTCTGTCTCTGCAATGAGCGCGTCGATCTTGGCCGTCTCGTCATCCAGGTACGCGACGATACGGCGCTGCTCATCGAGCGGCGGAAGCGGGATACGGAAAGCCTTGAGGTCACCCATGCCGATGGTCCGAATCGTTGACCCGTTCTGGAACGAATCGAAGAACGGCTGCATTGCGTCTTGGAACAAGACCCAGAGGTACTCAGGGTCAAGAAGCGGGCCGCAGACCCAAGCCGCGAAATGCTGAGACGTGGCCATCGGGATGCCCATGATCGCAGTACGCCCAACGGTAGCGTCTCGTGAGAGGACAACCGTTCGTGCCGGGAGCAGACGGGCAGAACTGTTGGCAATGCCTGCGTCGCTGATGTGCTGTGCCGTGTCTTGAAGGTACTTCGCTCCGAGCATCGTCCCGACGTCGTGCAGGCTCACCCACGGGATATGGCAATCCGTCCACCAGTCCTCCCGCGAGCGGCTCGGCGTGTGACCGCTTTCAAGGTCAGCAACCGATGTGAGCGGAACGACGCGCCAGTGGGCGGGGAGCATCAGCGCCCAAGGCAAGGGACTCTCGATCTCTTCGGCTGAGGCTGTCCCGTGCAGAGCGACGTGCGTCCGCAGTGCAAAACGCCGCTCGCGGAGCATCTCGATCAGGCACTGCTGCTCCTCGATAAGCGTGTCGATGCGGGCGGTCTCACGGTCAAGGTAGTCAGCGATGGTGCACTGCTCGTCGTGTGCCGGGATCAGCAGCGGGAAGTCCAACAAGTTCCTGTCGCTCAGCGAGGGCACGGCTCCCGGATTCACCAGGTAATCGAACTTGACTTGCGACATCGCCCAATACAGGAAACGAGCGTTGACGTTTTCGGATGGAGACAGCCCAGCCATGTTGTTGTCCATGCAGGCCGCGACCGGAAGGACCCGAACACGCCCAAGCATCAGTGCAGCACCGACCTTCGCGTACACCAGGGTGCCCTCCGGGAAGACCGTGGCACCGAGAGACTCGGCAGTCTCGTAGCTGATCGTGTCGTCGGCAGTTCCCAGAATGCCCATCGGGTTTGCCTGTCCAAGGTGTTTGACCTTGTAGAAGGGGACGTCGAGGTCGATCTGACCTTGGAGCGCAGGTGGGAACCCCGACCCAGATCCGGTGCGCCCTAGTATGCGAATGCGTCGGCGTTCCCACCCCTCGGCGGCAGGTGCCATCCACGGTGCAAGTTCAGTCACCCTCGACCTCCCGCAGCAGGTTGAGAATCTTGGCGACCTGCTTCTCCAAGTCAGCGTCGATCTCGACGAGTGGGCGGGGTGGGACGTACTTGTAGAAGTGGCGAGTGAAGGGGATCTCGTAGCCGGTCTTGACCTTGGCCCAGTCGATCCAGGCGTCGGGGACGTGCGGCTTCACCTCGGCGTCGAAGTACGCCTGAATGACCTCGACCTTGCCAGCCGCACCGGCGGTCGAGTGGCCGAACGTGAACGGGACGTTCTCGGTGTCGCGCTTCTTGTTGTCCGGCACGGGCTTGCCCTTGCGGTCAACGACGGGGTTACCGGACTCGTCGAGGAGGGGGCGCTCGACGGTGATGGTCCAGTAGCCGAACTCCTCGTTGCGCAGCACCTTGGAGTAGTCGGGGTCGGCGTCGGTGAAGTCGGCGTAGAACTTCACGACCTTGGCGCGGTCGTCGTCGCTGAGCTCACGGTTCTTGTTGCCGAGGTTCTTGCGCATCTTGGTCCAGAAGGAGGTGCCGTCGATGAGCTGGACCAGGCCCTTGCGGTCGGGGTGCTTGGTGTTGTCGAGGATCCAGATGTAGGTGGCGATGCCGGTGTTGAAGAACATGTTGGTCGGCAGCGCGACGATCGCATCGACCAGATCGTTCTCCAACAGCCACTTTCGGATGTTGGACGGGCCGGACTCGGCTGCGCCGTTGAAGAGCGGCGAGCCGTTCATGACGATCCCGGCCCGGCCACCACCGTCCTCGGGGGCGCGCATCTTGTGCACCAGGTGCAGCAAGAACAGCATCTGCCCGTCCGAGGTGGCGGGCAGGCCCGGCGCGAACCGGCCGTACGGGCCGGCCTCGTCGCGCTCCTTGATGACAGCCTTGGCATATTGCTTCCAGTCGACGCCGTAGGGCGGGTTGGACATGCAGAAGTCGAACTGGCGACCCTTAAAAGAGTCGTTGGTGAGCGTGTTGCCGAAGGCGATGTTGGACGCGTCGTGGCCCTTGGCGAGCAGGTCGGACTTGCAGATCGCGTAGGACTGCGGGTTGTATTCCTGGCCGTACAGGGTCAGCCGGGCGTCCGGGTTCTGTGCGAGCAGGTGCTCCTCGGCCAGGGCGAGCATGCCGCCGGTGCCGGCGGTGGGATCGTAGAGCGTGCGGACAATGCCCGACTCGGTCAAGTCGGCGTCCTTCTCAGCGAAGAGCAGGTCGACCAGCAGTCGGATCGCGTCACGCGGCGTGTAGTGGTCTCCGGAAGTCTCGTTCGCGGCCTCGTTGAACTTGCGGATGATGTACTCGAACGCGTCCCCCATGTCGGCGTTGGACACAACATCGGGATGCAGGTCGACAGCGCCGAAGGACTTCACGATCTCGCGCAAGAGACCGGCCTTCTCCAGGGCGAAGATCTCCTTCTTGAAGTCGAAGTACTCGAATACATCGACATCAGCGGAGAACCGGTCGACGTAGTCGACGAGGTTGTCCTCGAGCCCGTCCGCGTCCTTCAGGAGGTTGGCGAAGCTGTACTTTGACGTGTTGTAGAACGGCCGGCCGGTGGCCTTCCTGACCTCGATCCGGAGCCGGTTCGGGTTCTCGTATGCCGCAGCCAGATCTCGGACGGTCTCGCGATCCGGCTCCAGGATGCAGTCGAGGCGCCGAAGGATCGTGAACGGGAGGATCACGTTCCCGTACTGGTTGGGGCGGTAGGGACCCCGAAGCTGGTCGGCGATCGACCAGATGAAACTACCGAGCGTGCTCACATGGCTCCTCGCGGAAATCACTCAACGAACATGGTTACGCCGACCCATTGCGGTAGTCGCAGTTGCACATCCGCTGATGGGGGCATCATGAAGCCATCTTCGCCCACCTCGGCTCCAAGAGGCGTCGGTTCATGGATCTGCGCAGTCGCGGGTTGAGCATCATGGCCGCTGCCCGGGAGGCCGGAGCGTCCCGGGCGACCGGGGAAGAACTGCCGCGTGACCGCCTAGCATCTTGCGAATGGCGACCTTCGACGACCTGCCGATGCGGCTCGATGCTAGCGGCGCAATCATTCAGCTCACTAGAAAGCTCGACCGGACTTGACCTTGCCGATCAATCATTGATCTTTCTCTTGAGGAAGACCAACCTAATCGAGCTTGCCAACCTCCGCAAACATGACCAAACGTTCTAACCGGAATATGCGCGACAAATCCATCTATACCGCCATTACGCGAGTGTCGGTAACGTGCCGAGCACGGATCCCCGTCCCAGCTCCGCTCCTGCGCGCTAGCATCCGGTTACAACAAGACTGGACCTCCACCAGGCTGCCGCCAAGCGTCGGCGATCCAGTCGGCCGCGTCGCGGCAGATCCTCAACGCTGTCTTCGGCAGGTACTCCTCGTTCACACGGTCACCTCGGAAGCGGTTGAAGCCGGGCAGCGGGGTGGCGTGGCGAACATCAGCAGGCCAGCTCGCCGGGCATAATGTCCCCCGGCGCGCGCGTTAGACTGTAACGAGATCGGTGACACTAGTTGGAACTACGATACAAGGACAACAAGCTCGAGAAGTTGTGCACCAACGAGCGTGAGATGCAACGGAGGCGCCCGGACATCCGGAAGAAGCTCCGGCTGAGGGTCAACGCCCTCCGGACCGCGGCCACAGTTGGAGACCTGCCTCGCGACGATCCAGGCGGTGCCTGGCACGAGCTCAAGGGCGACCTCGACGGGATCTGGTCGGGCGAGCTGAGCGGGAACTGGAGGCTGCTGGTGGAGCCGGACCCCCTAAAGTCGCTCAGCGCCGTGGTTGTGACCGTGATCGACATCGACGACTACCACTGAGAGAGGAGACAGCCATGACCGATACCAACTACGCCGTTGCTCCAGGCGAGTACCTGGAGGAGTGGATCGACGACCGGGGCTACTCTCAGCAGCACGTCGCCGACCTCCTAGGCTGCAGCCGCAAGCAGGTCAACGAGATCGTCAACGGGCGCGCGCCTGTCACCAGCGACACCGCGATCCGCCTGGAGCGGGTGGTCGGCATCCCCGCCGACACCTGGCTACGGTACGAGACGGCCTACCGAGCCGACCGGGCCCGGATCGCCGACCAGGAGAACCTCGCAGAGCACGCCGACGAGATCGACGCAAACGCCATCACCTACCTGCGGAGCCTTGGTGCGACGAAGGCGACGAAGGCAAAGCCGGGTGCGCTCGTGTCCGACTTCCTGGCGTTCCACCGGTGCGGGACGTGGGAGTCGTACGTCCATCTGTACGAGACAGCGTCGACCGGCGACTACGCGCTGGCAGCGCTGAAGGAGTCGGGGGCGGCGATCGCCCCGACGCTGCTGACGTCCTGGCTGCGCGCGGCGGAGCTCGCTGAGCCGTTCGAGCGCGGCCGTGGCTACAGCTACGACGCGGACCAGTTGCGCGGCGCGCTCCCCCATCTGCGCGCGCGGGCGGCGGCGCCCGACGGGACGATGCTGCGGGACATCAGGAATATGCTCGCCGATGTCGGCGTGGTGTTCATGGTGGTAGACCCGCCCAAGAAGTTCCCGCTGCTCGGTATGACCCGCTGGATTGACAAGCGGGTACCGGTGATCCAGCAGACCGGACGGTGGGTCAAGGACGGCTTCGTTATCTGGACACTGTTCCATGAGATCGGCCACGTCCTCAACGACCCTCGGGGCGAGATGCACCTGGAGTACAGCACCGAGAAGAAGCGCAACACCGCCGCCGAGAGGGCAGCCAACGCGTTCGCGATGGAGATCCTGTTCGGCGAGTCCGGCATCAAGCCCTTCGAAGGGCTGACGCTTGATCGCGAGATTGCCGACACGGCAAGGCAGCTAGGCGTCGCACCTGGCGTCGCCGTCCACCAGATGCACCGGAAGAGACTTCTGGACTACCAGTGCGGCAACCGGCTCTGCGTCGACCTCGCCGGGACCTTCACCGCATAGAGATTCGCGCGGTGGCGACAGGAGTACCGCCGCCGGGAACTTGGAGGCCGCTCGCCAGGCGGCGAGGCGGCACCCTGATTGAAACGCCAGCATCTGTCTCTCGCCAGCTAACGCGCGAACCACCCAAGCCAGAGCCCTGCTAGCCGACTCTGGCTCCTGCTTGGCTGCCGACCCTCCTGGCCACTCTGTTATGTAGGTTCTGTTCTGTCGTCCGGGTTATGGACTTTAAACTGGCCTTCGATAGCGGCTTCTATGAGGCGATCTGCCTGCTGGCGGACGGCTGCTGGGTGACCGGCCAGGTTCGCCTCGACTTGCGCGGCGGGCATGTCGAGGATGCGCTGGGTTCGCGCGGCCAGCTCGGGAAACGGCTGCAGAGCAGTTGTAACAGCGTCCAGGTTCTCTTTCCACCCAGCTCGGAGCATGGCGATGACCATCGGAACGATGAAGATCACGAGCTCGGGCTGCTGGTCTAGCTGCCCCAGCCCGGCGAGCCCGGTGTAGTTGTCGTCGCCGAACATGACGCCGACCATGCGGATCATCAGGGGCAGGTACTGAAACAGCGTGACGACAGTCTGTCGGGCAGCTGCCAGCTCTGTCTCGGTAGCGGTTGCAACGGTCTCGGCCAGCCGGGGAAGACCAACGATCTCTGCGGCGCCGAACAGATCCTCAGCCGGCCCGGTCAGCCAGGGCTTTTCGCCATCGATGGAGTGGCGGCGCCCATTGGGAGCTAGTCCCAGGACGTTTTCGACGAGGGCGGCGTCGTGGGCGGAGCCGTCGATGGCCTCACCCAAACCGAAGACACGGACCATCAACGCGACCGCGTGAGCACGGTCATCTGCACGCATCCGGCCCCGGCGGACAAGTTGTGTTGTCCCGCGTTTGCCGGCCATGGTTCGCGCTAGTGCGGCAATAGCCGGATCACGGGCCGCCTCGTCGGACGGGTCCAGGCCCAGGTCGCGAGCATGGCGGCTGATCTCCTGATCAATGGCATCGATCACGCTGCCAAGCTGGCGGGTGAGGGCACCACGCACGGCGGCGGGAGAGACAGCGAATCCGTCCAGCCACAGCAAAACCTGAAGCACGTCTGCGTCCTTGGAGTGCTCCCGCCATCTCAGCAACGCGAGTAGCTGCCGGTCAGCGCCGGCCGGGTAGCGCCATATCGGCGCCCGGCCGCGATACCCGGCCCGGCGCGGGTGAGGAATCAGGCCCTGGGCGCGGAACGTCTCCAGCATCCGGTCGCTAATCCCCATCCCGGCCTGCGCGGCCACCGCCAGCAGGTCAGGGCTCTCCAGCCCCCCGGGAAAGTCTGGATCCTGGATAGGTGCCATGCCGCCATGCTACCTCCGAGTACTCCCGCCTAAACACCCGCTAACACGCAACTTGGGTGAGTACTCCCGGCCAGGACCTGGATAACTTGCATCCACAGTTATCCAGCTTGCATCAGGCCCTTCAGCCCTGATTCCATGATCACATACAAGGGTAAGACCAAGGCAGCACTCCCTGCCAAATTGCGGCTAAGACTGATAGCGGCTCCCCGGAGCCAGCTGAGGAGATCCAGATGAGCACCGACTTGCAACTTCCCCGTGATCCCAGCGAACACGGCGGCCCCCGCCGTGGCGACCACATCCACGCCGGGTACCCCTGGACACCGCACCACGACGGCATCTACCTCGGCGATGGGCTTGTCATCCACCTGACCGGCGGCACACCCGACAGCGGGAAGGCTGCCGCCTGCGTCCAGATCGACTCCCTCACGCGATTCGCCGCCGGGCGGCCGGTCACCGTGCGGCGATACTCCGGCGCCCACGACCCAGAGGACATCGTCGCCCGGGCCATGTCCCGGCTGGGTGAAGGTGACTACAACTTGATCTTCAACAACTGCCAGCACTTCGCCCGTTGGTGCGCCACGGGTGATCACGAAAGCGAGCAGGTGCGATCTGTCGCGGCGACCACCGGAACCGTCATCACGCCGCTAGTCGCCACCGCCCTGACCTCCACCGTCATTGCCCCCGTAGGCCTGGTGGCCGGGCTCAGCGGCCCTGGGATCATGTCCGGGCTCGCCACCTACGGCGCGCTCGCCGGCGGCGGCGCCGTCGCGGGCCTGGTCGTCCTGGGCACGGCGCCGACACTCGCCAGCGTGGCGATCATGCACCGTGCCCTTCGCCGGGATGATGACCTCCCTGACCCCGAGCGCGCCGCCCGGAGCGCCGGGCGGATCGGCGCGGTCGCAGGGGGCATTGCCTGCTCAGCTGCCGGTGTCGCCGCCGTCAGCGCACTGGGCGTTCCCGGCCTTGGCGCTGCGGGCATCTCCTCCGGGCTGGCCGCCATCGGCGCCGCCGCCACCGGCGGCGGAATGGCCGCCGGTGCCGCCTGCGTCATCGCCGCACCCGCCGCGGCCGCGGCCATCGTCGGCTACCTCATTTACCGGCTAGCCCTGTTCCTGGCATCCCGGATGCCGCCAGCCACGGCAGCGACGACCTCGCGCCCTCTGCCGAATGAGTTACAGATGATCAAGGCCCAGCGGCCTCACCACAAGCCCCTGTCCAGCTGAACCTGGCACCCGGTTGTACGCACGCACAACTCGGATCATCCCGCCTCATGTTCACCCTGTCCGCGACTCGGTCCCCCAAATCGGGTTGATGATCATCGCCTGATGACGCCCTGCAACCACCCAGTGACGCCAGAACTCGATGACAAGCTGATGACAAATGATCAAGGCCCGGCCACCACACCGTGGCGACCGGGCCTGTGACGTGCTGCTTCGTTTTGTAGCCCCGACCGGATTTGATTCCCTATGGATGCTCGCGTGTCAACCCGTCTGGGTGAGGTTTTCGTGATCGTTTTGTCGCGTCTGTTTGCGGGCATGCCAGCGGGCCCGCTGGCGGTGTGGTCGGCGGGCTGAGCTGGCAGGGCTGGTCAGGGCACGGGGTTGACGGCCTTGCTGTGAGGTCGTGAGGATCGGGGGCGGGAAGGTCGCCTCGCCTGTCCGGCCCGGTTGTGGCCGCCTGAGGGGCCTTCCCCGCTATCTTGCGGCTGCGCCGCCGTTTGCGGACTTCCTCGGGCACGGTCCACCGTTCGGCGATGATCTGCCTGGCCTCGGCGGGGCTGACGGGGTTGCCGTTGGTGTCGCAGATGACGTAGGGGGTGCCGCGGTTGAGCACGGTCCAGGCGCGTTCTGCGAGGTGCCCGGCGACGACGCAGCAGGCCTTGAGGTGGGTGGCGCCGCGTTCGGTCATCTGCTGGTAGTAGATCCTGGCCAGCTGCGGGTCTTGCCGCCGGGCGGTGTCGGCGGCCCGGAACAGTGTGGAGCGCAGCAGGGAGGGTCCGGCCTTGCTCATCGGTGTGCCCTTGGGTCGGTCTCCCCAGTCTCGCTCGCGCGGGGGGCCAGTCCGGCGTAGGACTTGAAGCGTGTCGCGTCGCGGAACCGCCCGGGACGGCCCATGACCGCGACCAGGACCGGGGCGCTGATCTCAGCGAACCCCGGCAGGGACCGGGCGAGCTGCCCGGGATCGGGCCGCCGGTAGTGCTGCTCGCGTGCGGCGGCGTGCACCGCCAGTTCGGCCTGGATCGCGCGCAGCAGGCGGACCTCGGTCGCGACTTCGGCGGCCAGGGCGTCATACGGAACCGCCGGGTGATCCCCATACAGATCAACGGCGGCCGCCGCGGCAGCGCGCCACTGACGGGCGCGGTCTTGTCCTTGCTGATTGTTCGACGTGCTGGCGATCAGGCGGGTGAGCCCGGCCATTCCGGCGGCCAGCAGCGCGCGGGGGTCAGCGTGGCATTCGAGCACGGCCAGGTCAGCTTTGCCCAGGTCACCAGTTAGCGGGGTCATCGGCATCAGCTGGCGGACCAGGTCCTTGATCCGCACCTTGTGCTCACTGGCCGCCCGGGTCAGCCGCTCACACGCGCGGACCCGCCGGTCCAGCGCCGCCGCATCCGGGCCAGATAGCTCCAGCCGCTGCAGTCCCCGCGGATCGGCCAGCGGGATGCGGGCCAGGGTCTCCGCGTCGATCCCGTTGGACTTGGCGTGCCGGCGCAGGAACCGGCGCAGGTCCGCCGCCTTAGCCGAGGACACCCGGTAGACGTCGTGGCCACGGCGGGCGAAGAACACCGCGATCGGCATCCACGCGGGCCCGGTCGGCTCGAACACCACCGCCAGCCGCGTGCCCTGCGGCGCGCCGGCCAGCGCCGCCCGCTCCACTAAAGTCAGCGACCCGGCCGTGGGCACGCACGATGCCCGGCACACCACCCGACCGTCAGCCTCCAGCACCCGCACCGAATGCTGCGAGGCGATCCCCAGGTCAATCCCCACCAGCCGCCGTGGTGACCCCGGCTGCCCGTCCTCCTCCTGCTCTACCAGCTACCTCTTCTCCGCATCGTCGGACACAACTGCTCCGGCGTGCAGCAGGCAGCAACCCAACAGCCACGGTCCCAGGGCGCAGGAGCCCGGCAACGGCTCCCATTCATGTGCTGCAACCGGCTCAGACCCTGATCCGGGCTGGGCCACTTCCCTCATGCGGGTCATCCGTGGCCAGGCCAGCAGTGGCAATCAAATCCGCGAGGCCCGGTGAGAACACCGACCTCAGAACCTAGACGTCGCCACCTACCGGACTAGCCGGGGATGCTCATGCAACCCTGGAACCCCGCGCTGATCAAGCGCCGGAGTTCCTTACATGAACCGGCGCTACCGCCTTGAGAGAGCGCTGAAGGAGTTGGCCTCAACGCCTCTCGTATCGTCAGTCGAGCAGGTCCGGACCGCCCGCAATGGCAAACCAGCCAACAGGCCGCGACCGGGGGCAGTGGAGACGGTTGCCGGGGTTGATCTCCGCCGGCGGGTGGGCATGCCAGGGGTGAGACTCGGCCTACCTCGGCAGTCGGCCCAAGCACGGACTGTGTCTGCATGCGTTCAGCGGGAATGGCCAGTAGCCCCAGCCTGGCGACCGGGACTCGGCTATCGGGACTCACTCCCCGGGTCATCGTGTCATCACGGCCTGTCGCCGTCTGCATCTTGAATCCTTACGCGTAACGTCCGTACCAACGCGTAACGTCAGAACCTTGATCTGAACACCGGTAGAGAGCGAGGGAGATGTGGCGACCAAGACCAGTATTGAATGGACGCAAGTTACATGGAACCCTACGACAGGGTGTGATCGCATCTCGTCAGGCTGCGACCACTGCTACGCCTTGACCTTGGCCAAACGCCTCAAAGCCATGGGAGCGGCGAAGTACCAGGTCGACGGAGACCCGCGGACGTCTGGACCCGGATTCGGCGTCACCACGCACGTGGGAGCGCTCCGTGAGCCCTACACATGGCGGACGCCACGCACGGTCTTTGTCAACAGCATGAGCGACCTGTTTCACGCACAGGTCCCGCTCAGCTTCGTCCGGGACGTCTTTGAGGTCATTGCGGACACCCCGCAGCACACTTACCAAGTTCTTACGAAGCGGGCAGCGCGACTGCGGAAGGTCGCGGACAAGCTGAGCTGGCCAGACAATCTCTGGATAGGCGTATCTGTTGAAAACGCAGAAGTGCTTACTCGAGTAGACGACCTGCGGGAAGTGGACGCTGCCGTGCGATTCTTGTCGTGCGAACCTCTACTAGGATCTCTTGACGGTATCGACCTTCGCGGCATCGGATGGGTAATTGCTGGCGGCGAATCGGGGCCCGGCTACCGCCCTATGCACCTAGAATGGGCGCGGAGCATCCGCGACGCGTCCCAGGCTGCGGGTGTTCCCTTCTTTTTCAAGCAGTGGGGTGGTCGCACACCAAAAGCGCTAGGACGCGAACTTGACGGTATAGTCTGGAATGAGATGCCCGAAAGTTTCACCGCGGCGGGCTAACCACCAGATCGGCGGGGCGGCCCCCTTTCCCATCGCTCGGTGTCCGCCCACTTGCATTCAGGTCCTTGATCGCAGCCCTCACTACTGTTTCGCGGACGCGGCCGAGGTAGTCTCCAAATACTTCGACCGGGAAGTCGCCCATGCGGCACGCGCCACGACGTCCGACCAAAGATGCAATGTTATCTGCGATCACCGGCAGAGCTTCAGCCTCAACTTCCTTCAGGTCCGGGCGCATGAACGTCGTAGAGAGAAAGAATGTCAGCTGGCCAGTCTCTTCGTCGCTGGCTACTTCCTGTGCATCGAGCGTGCTCCACCATTTCTCCGTAGCACGTGCTGCGTCGTCAGCAAAATGCCAGATCCCAAGAGGCTTCCGGGTCCCAAAGACGAGGAAGTAGACCGGCTTATGCTGGGGTGCACGTCGAACTGGAATCGCGAAGGTCTGCATCCCCGTCGCACGCTCCAGGCGCTCCCTGAATCCCGAAACAATCTCGTTCACTGCCTGGTCAGTCATACCCCGATTGACGAGATCACGCCACCAGACCCCACCTAGCGCCTCGTCCAGCCTCGCCATGGTTCTCTCATTAGGCGTAGGCGAAGTAACATGTCCGGCGATTCTCCGGACCGCCTCCAGGCTGAAATTCAGGAGTACCTCCGTTGGCGGCCACGTAGCGGCGCGTGGGCCGCACAGAGTCTTCGTCAGAACTGAGAACGGGATCCCCAGACCGCACGGATCAAGGAAAAGGAAGAGCGACTTTTCCCTAGCCGTCTCGATCACATGATCGAGACCATTAATCACCTCGCCGACAATAGCCTCCGCCTGGACGCCACGCGCCGCATACTCGCCCACGACTCCATTGAGAGCGGCGAACGACTCCGAGTCGCGCTCATAGAAGAAGAGGCGGTAGCTGATCCCCTGAGTGGCCTGTTGCTCCGCGATCTGGAGGATTCGCTCAGCGGAGGCGGGACTTCCGTCCTGATACCGGCCACGTCCCGCGTAGCCATCGAGGTAGACCACGCCCCGCGCGCGCGAACCCGTCTTGCCTGCGAAGACCGGCAGGTAACGGCACAGAAGGTCATGCTTGAAAACGCCGGGCAGCCTCTGCTGCTCCCAGAACCGGTCCCCGGCACCTGTCGCCATCGTTAAGCCTCCATACCACCCCCTGCGCCCAAGTATCTCCTCGATGCCCGAGCGCGACCAGCCCGCAACAGAGAGTACTAATCAAGTTAGGGCTGTGTGTTTGGAGCACGCCCCACGCTGGCCGAGCTGGGTCTGCTCGGGCAAGCATTGACACGACGGTCAACACTTCAGCCGCGCATGAAGTGCCGGCGGTGCAGGCGGATCGCCCGCAAGACAGCGCGCAGTGCGGCAGGGGCGAGTGTGCCGAGCAGGGCAACGCGGCTGCGGCGCCGACGAGCACGACTCTGGCGTCACGCCACAATCTGTCAAATCCGTATTCGAGCCACCGCCCAGCGTACACACTAGGACTGGTGTACAACTCTGAGAACAATTGCAGCCCGGGCCCGCTGGTCCAGGCCGCAGGGGGCACCTTCGCCGCCTTCCTCGCCATCCCGACAGGCCCATTCGCTCCGTTGGCCGCGGCAGCCATGACGCCAGCCACCACGTTGATGAGCGAGCGGATAGCCAGAGAATGGTGCCGCAAGACCCGGATGGTGGACGAATCTGTACAAGCAACGTCCGGGCTCAGCCCCGAAGACCTGGGGGACGTGCTCACCGGCGATCCGGAGATGATCGCGCTGACCCAAAGAGTGCTGGACGCCGCCGCATCCTCCGGGAACGAGAAGAAGCTGCGCGGGCTGGGAGCGCTGTTGGGCCGTGCCGCGGCCAACCCAGGTGACCGGCTCGACGAGACGCAGGTCCTCGTGGCCGCGCTGGCCGACCTCGAAGGCCCCCACCTGCTCGTCCTGGACATCCTCACCCAGCAGCCGCCGGTCGAGTGGGCCGGCTGGGCGCCTTCGCAGGTCCGGGAGAGAGTAAGCATGGGCCCGGAGTTCGTCCTCGCCTGCCTGAACGCACTGACACGCCATGGGCTCGCTGCCCCGGTGTCCGGGACGGGTCTCGCCGGGGGCGAGGAGCAAGGGTTCAAGATCACGCTGCTCGGCCAGGCAATCGCTGCAGCTATGAGCAGTCTTGGTAGCAGACCTACCGCAGGGTGACCACATTCGACACTGATCCGTCGATCAAGAATCGCCAGGGAAAGCGCGCCACCAGAAGCCGTTCCCCGAGCTGGCGGAGCTGCTGTGGGGCTCCGGTGGCCGCTGTGAGCAGCACATCAACGAGCTGGGCAACAAGTCCGACCCGGCCAACGGCGGGTCCAACGTGGTGACCCACTCGGCGGATCGCCTGGCCGACCCGCGAGGAGCCGACCCGGCCTCGCCAGGTCCGCCACCCGGCTGCCGGGAAGCTCACCGCGGTGCGTAGCCAGGTCGGCATCCCGGACCAGGCCCAGCATCAGTGTCGCAGCACATATGCGCGACCGGTCATCAGCAACCAGCCGCCGAATTGGTAGCGCGGATGCGCCACCCCAGATGTTCAACCGCCTACTGCAGCGATCTTGATTACCCTGCCACCGCGGGCCAATCCATGCCACTCAGTGCCGGGGATCCAGGCTCAGAACGACGGTCAGATGACGGTCAGATGATCTTCGAGGCTCCGCCAGCTGTCCAAGAACCTGAGTCTGACCTGGGATTTGTGGAGCCCCCTTACGGAATCGAACCGTAGACCTTCTCCTTACCATCTGAAATCCCCCAGGTTCACTGGCCGGCAGGCGCCTCCCGCAGGCTGCCGGCAAGCGCTGATCCAGATCTTGCCCCGATCTGCGGCCTCTACGACCGCTCCGGTCATCGCGTCCACAGCCGGGCAGTGGCCACTGCGGGTCCATGCCCTGCCAGCGGCAGGTCCCGCCCGCACCGGGCCTGCCATTGTGGCCCGGCCCGTGGGGCTGCATGCCGGCCAGCCACGTCCACTCCGGCGGTCAAAACACGGTCAGACGATCTTTCTCATCCCGCCCATCCCAGGGCCCGAAATCCACGCTGAGCAGGCGCTTCTACCGCCTGGAAGAAGAGAATTTGAACCAGTGCCTCTATCTGCGTGTCACAGAGTCACCGGCAGCAGCCCAGGAGTCTCACCGAGCCGAAGGACACCGCGGAACTGGCAGGGACACAGAGTCAGGATGGGCCTGTCGCCGGAGAGCGCCCAGCACCGGTACGCCCTGATCTAGCCGATGAGCGGTCGGGACGAGTAGCTGGCTAAGCTCCAGCCATGAGTGAGGCGGCTGAACAGCCCGACGCGCCGGGGGGTCGCGGCGAGGTGGGGGCCGTGCTCGCGGTTCTCGAACGCAACCGGCGGACTTTCGCCTGGAAGACCTTGGGCCTGGACGAGGCAGGTCTGCGCGCGACCACGACTGCCAGCGCCATGACACTCGGTGGTCTGGTCAAGCATGTGGCGTTGGTCGAGGCGGACTGGCTAGCTGTCAAGCTCGCCGGTCAGGGTTACGGACCGCCTTGGGACACGGTGGATTTCGATGCCGATCCTGATTGGGAATGGCGCACTGGCGCGCTGGACGCTCCAGAAGACGTCTACGCAGTGTGGCGAGACGCCGTCGGGAGGTCACGCGCACTGGTGGCCGAGGTCATCAAGGAGCGAGGGCTCGACGGCCCGGCGTCCTTTACCTGGCCGGACGGGCGTACGCCCACAGTCCGCGAGATGCTGCTCGACATGATTGAGGAGTACGCGCGGCATACTGGCCACGCGGACGTCCTGCGCGAGGCCGTGGACGGCCGGGTAGGTGAAGGTGCGCCTAAGGACTTCACCTTCTAAACGCACTTTTCTAGCCGCAGATCGGGCGATCCCGCACGTGTCCGAGTCGCCTGGCGTGGCCACTGCTTATCGAGGCCGTTGAGGGACCTCCTTGATGCCAGGCCCCGACCGATCTCGTTACAGGTAGTAGCCGGAAGGCTGGCCGATAACGCGCGCCGAGCCGCCGTTCTGGCGCGTCATCGGTCCGCAAGGACGGTCTTCGAGAGGCGCTCAGAATTGGTGTTCGGGGGTGTGGTGCTCGGGACGGGCATCCTTTCACGGCAGACGTGCGCAGGCTGATTGCCGTGGTGGGGACTAAATAGGACATACTTCTGCTGGGACTTCGGCCGGGTAGGTGCTGGTGAAGGACAGGCGCGCTGGTCAGCGGCGCATCCTCGGCGTCGAACCGCAGGGTGAATATGGGCTAGCTAATTTGTCATCCCGGAGGGGTACAGATCAGGCAGTCTTGATCCGATCATGCAGGCGACGTTAAGGGCCGGAGGGTGCGTATGCCGTCGACCCGCCGAAGTGGTTAGCTTGGCTGCGTGGGCGGGCGTGACCGCGGCGCGCCTGGCTGCGCGGGCTGGGGGGGCGGGGTGATGGGCCGCCCCGCGTTTTCCGGACAGCTGAATTAGGTGTTCTCATTGCTGCCGCGCTGCCAGGGCGAGTGCGGGGCGCAGAAGTACACCGGGACGCCGGTCGCCACGCTGTAGCGGGCATGTTCGGCCATCTCTTTGCTCTGGTCCCAGGTGAGGGAACGGCGCAACTGCTCCGGCAAGGTGGCGATCGCTTCGGCCAGAGCGTCAGCCACGACATCGGCGGTCTGGCTGCCGGGCAAGCCGACGAGCATCACGAAGCGGCTCTTGCGCTCGACGAGGGTGGCGACGGTGCTAGATCTTGTACCGAACAGCAGGTCGCCTTCCCAGTGCCCGGGCACGGCCCGGTCGTTGGCTTCGGCGGGCCGCTGGGAGATGTGAGCGGTGCCCCGCAGCTGGCCCTGGCCGTTCATCACCGACAGCCCGCGCGGCCGGCGCCGGGCCCGGCCGCTGCGCAGGTAGCGGGCCAGCTCCTTGCGAAGCGCACCCCTGGACTGGACAAACAGCGACGGGTAGATCGTCTCGTGCGACACGCGCATCTCCGGGTCATCGGGGATAGCTCGCCTTCAGCCAACCCGCGATCTGCCCCGGCGACCAGCGCAGCTCCAGGTTGCTCTCTACGACCGCACGCAGCCGCGGGCACCGGCACAGCCTGGCCGGCTTGGGACGGTGCGCCAGGCGATGGGCCCGCCGGTCAGCGGCACAAGCCCGGTACCGGCCACGCCCGCCGTTGGCCGCCACCTCCCGGCATACCGTGGACGGGGCACGCCCCAGCCCGCGGGCGATCCCCCGCAGCGACTCACGGCCGCCAGCCCTCGGGAGATCTCCTCGCGCTCAGCGGGCAACAACCGCAGCGGCGAGCGCTTGGGCTCCCGCCGGGCCGACCGCTGCAACGCGATGACCGCCCGCCGGATGGCATAGCGCGACCGGTTAATCTCCCGATGCAACCGCCACACAGGCGCACCTTCCGCCAGCAACTCGGCGATCCGCCGCCTCTCCCTCATCCGAGATTCGATCCATGCAACACCTCCGCCAAAATCCAACCGGATCACGAGGGGCGTTGCGTTGATCCCCTGAGAGCAAGGCCAGTTCTGTGCGTACTAGGGATGGCTCCAACGCTCGCCAGTAGCCGCGCCTATCGGCGCCTACTTGCGCACCGCCGTCAATGAGCACGAGTCACTGAGCGTAGCGGTACGACCGAGGAGCGACTGCCGGAAACCCTGACCTAACCAGGGAGGGTTATGCGAAAGTCTCCTTGAAGAAGTAAAGTCCGATTGCGGCGCAGAATGATGACTTGAAGGTCTTCAGTGGCCGACGGTAGTCGGTGAAGAGAATTCGCCATGTCTTCAGGGTGGCGACG
>Ga0335078_10001969_pt1 | contig 31060 bp, 21 predicted proteins | sample Lox_Sample_32_FD_206711 | JGI IMG/M metagenome (GOLD analysis project Ga0335078, IMG submission 206711) | Soil microbial communities from Loxahatchee National Wildlife Refuge, Florida, United States - Lox_Sample_3.2 | ecosystem: Environmental > Terrestrial > Soil > Wetlands | place: USA... | reverse complement strand
TGATGCTTGGGCTTGCTCCGCGACCGCTGCGGGCATGCTGTCCGTTGCCGCCTTTATCAGATCCGTCCCAGCCGATTTTTTGGCCGTCTCTACCAATGCCTTTGCGACGGCCATCACGGGAACGCTAACGAAAGCTAGCGCAATCCACGGCTGGTTAAGAGCGACGCATCCCAGTGCCGCCGCCATTGCCAGTACAGTTGTCGAGGCACCTAGCCAATGCCCCCGCTTGTTTTCCGCGTGGGTTAAATCAATGACTTTGTCAGATTGCGCAATTTGCGCAGCCTGAAGTTGCTCTGCCATCGTTATCAGGCGGTTGAACGTTCCCGGCAAGACTCGCTCGTATCTTTCAACCGCGTCCGGCGGCGGATACGGCCCCTGCCAATGCATCGCCTGTTGAACGATGCCAGGTAGCATCAATTGTCCGGGTATTCCGAATTGGATTCCTTGCGCGGCTTGAGCTTGAGCCGCCAACATCGCGAGCACTTGGGGCGGTATCTGTTGACCGACTGGGCGCGGCCGTCCCAGTCGCGGCGGCGGAGCGGTCAAAGGTTGTGGCTGCGGTGGATTGTTAGGCGGCGGTGCCGACGTCGGAGGCGATGACGCTGCCGTCGCCTGTGCCGGTGATTCCGGTGTATTCGAGGCTGATGGCTGGTCCGCCATAAATCGCCATTGCAGAATGGTTTAAGGTCATTCCCACTTGCGCAAATGCCCCGCCCACAGTGTATACGCCAAGACCCAAAGGATAGGGAGTGGGCTGAGCGTATAAAAATACTGGACTTGCCAGACCGGCCCAAAACGCCGTCAGAAACATAGAGGGCTGGTTCATATCATCCACCATTCCACATCATAAGCATGGAGCGTGCCTGCGCCGCAAGACGCGGTCAGCCGATCAGTTGCTTATAAGTTAAGCGCCCTTCGACAACATTAAAGAGCGCGTTAACGCGATCTTGGGGCGACAAATCGCGCCGGTTCATACGCCATGTCATCTCGCTGACGTATTGCTGCAAATGCTTCGGCGATACCCAATGGTGTGTGCCCACGATCTGCCGTTTTAGGAGAGCCCAAACGCTCTCAATCGTATTTGTGTGAGCATCGCCACGTACATACTCACCAGCATGATGGTTGATCATTTCGTGCTGCGGGAAGCCACCCATCGCGCCGTAAGCGGGATGCGAGTCGGTAACGATCATATCGGCGGATGATGCAAAATCGCGCACGAAACGCTGCGCTTCAATGATCCCAAAATTCGGGGTGACCTGAGCAATAACATCGCCATTGCGTTGTACGGCACCAATTACGGGTGTCTTGTTAACGACACCAGACTTTCCCTTGCGCTTCCGGCGTTGGCTCTTGTGTCGATTGTAGCCCTTCCCGCCGACGTAGGTTTCGTCCACCTCAACGGTGCCCGAGAGCGGGGAGTTGAACGATTGCGTTCGCGCGGCGTGCCGCAGGCGATGCAGGACAAACCACGCGCTCTTTTGCGTGATGCCGAGATCGCGCGCTAACGTAGTCGAGGCGATGCCCTTCGGATGATTTGTCAATAGCCAGATTGCGCCGAACCAAACGCGCAACGGCAACTTGGTGTTTTCGAAGATTGTGCCGACCAAAATCGAGAACGTGTTGCGGCACTCCGCACATTGATAGCGGTTCGCCTTCAACGTGTAGACCTTATCGGTCCCGCAATATGGGCAGAACTCGCCGTTGCGCCAGCGAATTGTCTTAAAATGGTCTAGGGCGACTTGGTTGTCACTAAAAGTGTGATATAAATCACCTAATGTCTTGAACTGCTTAAGCATTTTCGTCACTTGTTATTCGGTCGAATCACCGATAACGATATGTAATCACAAAGCTTGTCCTCTGTCAACTGGTATATAGGTCCCTTCGGTGACTGAGTAGCATAAAAAGGGACGCGGTGTCAATGGAAACGTGACGGGGCGCGGTGCGCGCGGGCTACCATTCCGCGCTGGTCCAGCCGGGCGGCGTGCGCGACACGCGCACGGCGATCAAGCCGCCCGCCAATATACCAACGGCCAAGCCGCCCACACCGGCAATGAGCATCAGTGCTGTGCAGTTTCCGATGGTATCGCCGCCGCAGGCGTACACGAAATCGGACATCAGCCACGCGCCGATGCAGACAATCGGCACAATAACTATCGCGGCAAGCAAGACCGTGCGTTCCCATTTGCGTGCCATCAGCACGATGGCGCGTTTCCATTTGTTACTCATTAATACCCCTAAACTACCTACCTTAAACAACCAAACCTTACAGGATGATTATAACCATTGCATAAAATGGGGAAGTTGTGTTTCAGGCGTCCGGGCATCCACGCGGCGCACATGCGGCAGATGCTATTTCCACTTCCTCTGCCCGAACGCGCTGCGCCATCCCTTGAATACACCCCGCATCCGCGACAGGGACTCAAACGGCGCCGTAAGCTCCTCTAGCCTCCGCGCCTCTTCGCAAAGGCGGCACATCGTGTCGGGCATCGGTTGGGTTGGCGGATTTGCCACAGTTGACAGGCACGCTTCAGCGGCAAGAACGTGTTGGCACAAATAGCGGGGGGAGATGGCCAGCACATCTCTAGCAGCTGGGAAATCGACGGCCGCAATGTTCCTGCGGTCGCGGTTGTCCGCCGTGGCACTGCTCATTTTTTTCTCCATTTTGCATTTCGTGCCTTACTTTTCAAACGAGATATTGCCGATTCACGACGCGTCGGAAAGATTTCAGTTTTTTCACTATTTCTATTCGGAGACCTTATCTGAACGAGAGTTTCCGCTTTGGATTCCCTATGGCGTCGCCGGAATCAAGTCCGCCTTCCACCAGCTCTTCCATATAGGGCCCGCCGATTACATCGTGGGGCTGTTAGGCGTGGCTTTTGGTGCCGAAAACACGCTGGATCTATTCAAGGCCTCAATGTTGATCTACGTTTTCATTTATCTCGGCGGCATATACTTATTCATTTCGCATTTTTCCCAATCGCGCTGGCCGGCTCCAATTGCAGTCGCGGGCGCGGCGGGCACCCTATCCTGGTTCGTCCAGCCCTACTTCAACCTATTCGCCTTTTATACGCTACCCTATGTGCTTCTCTTTGCCATGCGCTGGGCGAGAGAGGGGCGGGCCGGATACCTTCTCTTTGCGGCTCTAATTGAGCTTTGCTCATTGATCGGCAACGTCGCGTATATCGCACCGATGCACGCGCTTATCATCTCGTTGGCGATGTTACCCGTAATTTTTCAGCACCCGCAGTCACTCCGATCAATTGCAACCGTGCAACTTTTCAAAATGCCCATTCTCTGGCTCGATGTGGCGGTTGCAACATTTGTGGTCCTCGCCGGCTTCAGGTCGATCGACAACGTAGTCAACTTATTGGCTGGGCGTGACCCTGTTTCCTACACTGCTCCGCTTGGCACCTTTCTCGAGTATGGACGCCTTTCACCGGCTACTACCATTTTCGGATTTCTGACGGGCGCGATTCCAAATGGACCAAACACCTATTACATCGGGTTATTGCCGCTTGGCGTGATTGCTTGGGTGATATTCACGCGGTGTTTGCCGCGAGAGTTTTGGGGATTGATGCTTGTTGTATTTACTCTCAGCTTAATTTCTGTCGGCGGCATTGGAGCAAGAATTGCCTATCACTTCCCGGGGATGGAATTTTATCGGCATATAGGTCTCGTATTCGGCATGGTCGACACGCTGCTTCTGCTTGCTTTCGGCCTGGCTCTTGATGGTTTGATCTGTTCACAGGCACAAGGGCGGTATTCTTGGCACAAATGGTGTGTCGTTGGTGGAGCTATCGGACTCGTTTTAGCCGACGCCGCATATGCTTGGCATGCGGATGACCTGGACATTCAAATTGAGCATCCGAGCATTCAGCCGATCGGGGTGCTCCTGCGCCTTGCTGCATACGCCGTGGCGATCGGAGTCGTATCCATCAAAGCCTCGGGGCAAGGAATCAGCCCGCGCCGGGTGATACTGATACTTGCGATTGCTTATCTGATCGACGTTGGCGTTTTTCGCTGGGATGTTGCAGCCGAATTGCCACATTCATCCTCGGTTGATCATTTGCTGCTGACGGCACGGCCGTTACCCTGGAGGGCTTCTCGCAGCGATATTCCCCCTGATGAGCGGGCGGAAAGACTATGGGCAGCGATTTCTCGTCCCACTGTGATGCGAAATGCCATCTACGAGCCGCCGCTCTATGCGTTCAGCGGTTGGGACCCCTGTGCTCCCCGAGTCCGAACACACATAATCATGGCGGATGTGAAGAAAGCGCTGGAGGCCATGGGCGGAAGCCCTGACGAGGGAGCTGATTCGTCCTTTTTCCCAAGCCGACCTGAGGCTCGCGCCGCCTTAGGGTGCGAAAGTCGTAAGGTTTGGCTTGCTCCGGCCTTTCAGTGGGCCGACAATGAGATTAGCGAAGCCAAATTTATCAAAGACAGCACAAGCCTGGTCGATCGACCAATTCTGTTCGCTCCGACGCGTGGAGAATATCCCCCTGCCGGCGACTTGGATCGCGACGGGTCAATTGAAGTGCTCTCGTTCTCGCCAAATTTTTTGACATTTCACATCGGCACGCCGACCGCAAAAGGGAGACTGCTCGTATACGCAGATGCTTATGCTCCCGAATGGAGCGCAACAATCGATGGCAAGGATGTCCCGATTTTCAAAGCCAACGGCGGCTTTAAGGCGGTCTTCATTCCCGTTGGCGCGGACACCGTCCAACTGCACTATGGATCAATCAAAACAAGGGCGATTGCTTGGGGCCTCGCCATAATGAGCGCAATTTTCTGTGTCGTATGTCTGGGCATCGTCTTTTTTGCATCGCGGCCCCCGTTCTATTTGGAAGAAAGCGCCTCTTGGCAGAGGCGGCGAATGGTGTTGGGCATCGGTTGGGTTGGCGGATTGTCATAGCCGACCGGCATGAAATCCGGCGGAGCGGCCTGAGTGTCGAGCAGCCGCAACGCCTTGCGGAACGCGGTCTCTGCGTTCGGCCGGTCGTTGAGCCCCGCGAAAGCTTCGCCGGCCTTCGCCAGCCAGAAAGCGTACGCCGATTTCGCGACGATGGCCTGCAAGGCGCGCCGGGCGATCGCCGGCACTTGCGCCTGCGCCGCGCGCTTCGCCAGCATCAGATAGCGGTCCTCGGCGAACGCAAAATGATCGAAAATATCGGCGATGCGCGTGAGTTCGGCTTCGCCGGGCTCCGGTGCGCGCTCAAGCTCAAGGAGAGCGGGCAGGGCGCAGCTGTCCGCGACCGACGCCGGCGCATCGACGCCGAGAGCCGCGGCAAGCTCCGGGCGGACCGGGAAATTCCGCAAATCGAGGAACAAGTCGCGGTAATGGCGGGTGTCATCGGTGTTATGCGAAGCAATCCGCAGATCGTACGAGAAACGGCGGCGGCTCTTTCCTCCTGGCGGCGAGGTGTGCAGATGCTCGCCATGAAAGAGGATCGCGTCGCCGAACGCCAGCCGGTAGCGCAGCGGCGCACCGAGGGTATGTAGGTTTTCCTCCGTGGCATCCATGTCGAAAATCGGTCGCCGGTAGGCTTCAGGAAAAATCCGCAGCACTTCGTCTTCGCCGGCGTCGTGCAGCGTGAACCACATATTGCATTGCAAAAGATAATGCCGCCGATTGTAGTCGCGATGAATGTTGGCCGGCCGCGGCATAAAGATCTCGGTCGGACCGTCCGCGGTCAAACGTTTGAAGTCCTCGTCGCCGAACAGGCCGGAATGGCGCGCGGCGCTGACGACATCCGCCGGCAGAACCAGGCGCGGGATACCGCCGTCGAGGCGCACCGGCGGGATGAAACCTTCCTCGGCGATTAACGGAGCGAGACAGCGGCTGACGAAGCGTTCGCTTCGCGCCGCCTTGATTGTGCGCGACAGCGCGAGCACCGCCGGCAAGGGCGGAATGTCACCGGACTCGCAGAACGCCGTCAGTTCGCGGCCGGCGCCGGCCTGCTGCGCCTCGGCATAGGCGATCATCGCCGCCCGCAGCCGGCGAATGCCCTCGACGTCACGCAGGATGACGACATGGCCCGCGCTCAGCAAGCTTGCGACGTCGGCACGCCGCGGGCCCGCGGCGTCGATTTCAAAGACTTGTGGGAGTTTTTCGGTCATGGCGCGAGATACACGTTCTGAACAGTCAGCAGATGTGGATCGCCATTATTGGCCAGTGCAGACCTACAAAGACCTTTGCCGTTTGCCCCCACATGACGCCTTAGCCTGACCCGGTAGATGCCTTGATTGCCCTACGCGTCTCGCGAAGGTTGGATGAAACAATAAGACCGGGCAGGTCCTCATAGCGCACCGAGGCCAAATCGAGCGGCCCGAGGTTTTGCGGAACGCCCAAATAACTGCCGCGGAAACGCACAATATTGAACGCGCCGATGCTCTCGATCAACTCAGGTGCGCGGACGTCGTCCACGCGCATCGTCCCGGCCTCGAAGTCGACCGTATCTAACCCTCTCAATAGATCGCCCTGGAAATATGATTTGGGATCGTCGCAATCCAAGTCGCGGGATTTAAGGCAGAAGCGGTAGTAATCGCATGACTGACACAGCTTGATTTCCTGCGCTACGCGCGCCCGTACCGCATTGGCTTCGTCTCCGAACCAAATATCCTCAAACGCGCTGTCGCGGAGGTTTCCAACGGTAAATTGATAACAGAGCTGTACGTCACCGTTCGCCATTATCCGCGCAAATGTCCAGGGCGATTTGCAGGGAAACGACATGCCCGGTCCGGCACCGAGCTGGAAATCTTGCCTTGGGGCCGGTGTAACCCTGGTAGCCGGGTTGTCCGAGAACACCAAACCGTCCCTGACATTGTTAGGGAAGCGGGATTTAAGCGAAGATTTGTAGAACCACGGGTTTCCCATTATTATTTTGCGTCGATTGACGATCAGGTTTTCGGCGGCGCGGTCGAGCAGTTCGTAGAATTTGCTCCTGACCGGATAGAGGCTCTCGCGAATGAGCTCCGGCTCATTTTGCCGCACTACCATGAAAAGAAAAAGCACGCGGTCAAAATCCGCTCGGTCCCAAAAGTCAATGATCTCATCGACCTCCGGCATGTTCCGTTTCATCATTGTCGAATTCACGGAGAACAGCGTCGAACGGCCGGCAAAGCGCTGCCGCACGGCGCAGATGGCATCTATCGTCGATGAATATTTCGAGTTGCGCCGGATGTGCTCGTAAGTGTCCGGCCGGATGCCATCGAAGGAAAACTGGAAGATATTCACATCGGCATCGAGCAGCGCCGACATGTTATCGTCGCTCAACAACGTCCCGTTCGTTATCAGCTCAATCTTGGCGTCAAGAGACGTTAGCTTGCGGACGATTGTCGCAAACTGCCGGTTCATCATCGGTTCAAAGCCGGAACCGAGTATGACGTAAACGCCGCGCAGCGACGCGAGCTTGTCGATCAGCTCGGCGGACAGGGCCGGCCGCGGCTCGTCCGGCATGAAGCTCACATGACACATCCGGCAGCGCAGATTGCAGGTCAGCGTCGGCTCGAGCTCAATGACCTTTGGCAGTTCGAGCGAGGTGTCGAGGGGCATGCGAAAATCAACCCATTTGCCAAACCGCACGCCCGACGTGCGAGACGCGCATTTCCGATAGCCGACATATTTTATACCCGTCGGCGAGCGCTCGGCATGCCCAGGGACTATCGGCGGCCGCCAAGCATTCTAGCTTATCACGGCCGTCGAAAGACGAGAACGCTGAAAAGCATGCCGCTGCCAAATACTCGAATCGAACGAGACGTTGCCCGGCGCCTTCCGCGTATTTCTCGAACAGCCGCGCGCCCGGTCAGCCGGCGATACAAGCCATTCAGTACTATCGCTCAGGACAGTAGCGTCAAAAAATTAAAGACCGCGCCTCCGTTCCGTCCGGGAGGTCAATTCGTCGTACCTCAGTGATGCAGGTCTTGGCCTAGACTAGGAGTGAGGTTGAGCAGGGGGCTTGGCGCCCGAGGCTAAATCAAAGTTGATAGTAGTTTCGACAATGGCATTCGGGCGATGGCGCACCTGGCCATAGATACGGCCGACATATTCGCCAATGATGCCGATGAAGATCGCATTCAGCGATGTGCCGAGTGCGACGAGTACCGCGAGGCTGGCGAACCCGGACGGCCAACGCGAACCGACAAGCAGCTTTGCGGCGGTAAAGCCGAGACCCAGCAGGAACAACAGGATCGCTATTACGAAGCCGACGTAGCTGGCCAGTCGAAGAGGAAATACCGAGTGAGCCAGGAAGCCATCCATGGCGAAACTAAACATTCTCCGCAGCGGAAACTTGCTCTTGTCAAACTGCCGCCGGTCCCGGTCAATCGGTATGCCGATCTGCCGTTTTGCCAGCGACGAGGTGAGGCCGCGCGTGTAAGGGTAGGCTTCATGAATGCGCCGGAGTTGATCGAGGACGGCGCGGTCGACCAGACGAAAATCACCGCCGTCAGGTATGAGATTATCTTCGGAGAACCTCTGAATAAGCCGGTAATACGCTTTGCGGCCGATTTGAATGAGAGGGCTTTCCTCCCTCTTGCGACGGACGCCGACGACGACGTCGTGGCCGCTCTCCCACAGTCGCAAAAAATCCGGGAACATTCGTGGCGGATCCTGGAGGTCGCAATCCAACTGAAACGCCGCTGCGCCGGACACCAGCCGATAGCCGGTCAGAACTGAGTTCTGAAATCCGAAATTGCGGGCAAACCGCACCACCTTTATTCGATGGTCGGTGCTTGCGATTTCAGTAAGGATCTCCAGCGTGCGGTCGGTACTGTGGTTATCCGTGAAAAGGATTTCCAGATCGTAGTGTCCCATTTCATTGAAAACCCGGCACACCTCCGAATAGGCGCGACGAACATTATTCTCCTCGTTAAAAACCGGAATGATCACGGAGATCAATTTGCGCGCCGCTGCCGGGCGAGCAAGATCGGCAGTGACCTCGCAGCCTGTTGGCATTTCACTCGTTGTCAACGCCGCCATCGGGTCCGTCACCTTCACGTTGCTATCGCGAGGCATCAACCATCGCGCGCTCTTGCCGCACCTGGGCCAGAAAAGGTGAGCGTCGCGCGATCGTGCCGATCTCGCTTGGTATTTCAGCAAATGCATCGTCCCGCCCGCCGAGAAACGCTTGAGCCGCCGCTTTAACGGCTTGTTCCTCGGCCGAATTCCTTTTTAGGCGTATTCCGGCCATCGCCGCTTCCCGACTTACAGCCTCAAACAGAACACGAGCGGCCCCCGGTTGGCTGCTGCCGCCGGGTAATGCGCCGGCGACCAGCCGAGCTTGAAGCTTCAGGAACGCTTTGGTTGCGGCTTCCATCAAGGCCACGGCTTCCAGGCTGTGCGAAACCGAAACAGGCATTGCGGGCGCGGCTGCTCCCGAGCAAGCCGCAAGAAACGCCGAAAGCTCCCGCGCCAACGGCCGCATCGCCGGGTCCCATGGCAGGTCGCCGGCGATCGCGCCGTCGATTTTGAAAGTGCCCGGCTCTTCGGAGAAATCGAGTTCGTATTTATGACCATCGGCCTCCAGTTGGAGGCATCGGCGCCTGAATCCCGCGTGCCGGTCGAACAATATTTCCACTTCTGCTTTCGAGGCGGCCAGCTGCAAGCGCACGCTCCAAGGGTTCACCACGTCGACCCGCTTAAGCTCTAATGGGGCGGCCAAGCCCGCTGCTCGCAGGATGGACCACGCGTGGGGAAAAATGTCTTCGATTGCATTGACATGGTGTTGGGTAGATTTGAAGGCGCCCCGCCGCACCTCTTCGTCAGGTTCGAACCATTGCAACAACCAGCGCGTCTCGCCGCGCACATATGGCCTCATGACCGGAATATACGGAGCGAAAAAATAGACCAACCCGACCCAAGCCTGGCGCTGCATCCGCCCGGCATGCTCGGAAACGGCCTTCGCGCAGGAAAGCGTGAGCGCAGCCGGCTTTTCAATAAGCACGTGCCAACCCGCCGCCAAGAACCTTTCCGCCGTCTCGGCGTGATCGTGCGGCGCCGTCGCGATGATTGCCGCACCCGTCGCGCCGGGAATTGGAAGTTCCGCCAGTTCGGAAACGCGCCGTGCGCGGCCGGGGAGGCAATCCGCAGACAAGTGACGGGACAATAGCCATACCGCCACATCCGGACCCGAGACCTGATCGAGCGCGGAGCAGATTTCCAATCCCCATCTACCGCCGCCGACGACCACAATGTGCGCTAGGCGGGGACCCAGACTCTCACGCATTGACGTTCGCTGCGTTCGACCGAAGGACTGAGCGGTCGTCTATCACAGGTTGCCTCAGCTGGGAATATCCTCCTCCCAGACGACAACGTTGGGCAGCGGCAAAACAAGCTTCGATTTCAGCCCCATCTTCTCTCGAAGAATCCGACCGATCGGTTTTCCGTAATGCCACGCCAATATAACGATAAAGTCGGGTTGATCCTTGATCAGACGTTCGTCCTTGCAGATGGGGATGTGCTTGCCCGGCAGAAACATTCCGAGCTTGAGCGACGTATGCTGCTCGGCGATGTAGGGAAGGTAGTAGGTGCCAATGTCGCAATAATTGAGCAGCGTCGAACAGCGGCCCGGGCATGCCTTGCCGACGAACGAAGCACCTTCGAGCTTTGCCTTGTGCGTCAGAGCAATCAGATCGTCGCGCGTCTTTTCCACGCGCTCGCGGAAAGCGCTGTAGACCGCACGATCGTAAAGCCCAAACTCCTGTTCGACGCGGACGAGATCGCCAACCGAGCCTTCGATCGGTCGCCGGCCGCGCCGCGCCGTGAACACACGGATGTTGCCGCCATAGCGTTCGACCCGCTCTACGCGATAGACTTCCATATCATAATAGGAGAACAACTTGATGATCGGCCGGAGACAATAAGTGCGAACGTGCTCGTGATAGATCGTGTCGTATTGATTTTTCTCGATGACATCGAGCAAATAATGGTTTTCGAATACGAACACCCCGTCATCGTCGAGAAGCGCTAGAATTCCCCGCATTACTTCGCCAAGCGTCGCCATATGCGCGAAGACATTGGTGGCGGTGATAAGCTTGGCCCCGCCGTAGCTGCGCCGCACCTCCTGAGCGACAGCCTCGGTGAAAAAGCTCTGCAGCGTCTCAATGCCGGCATCCCTGGCGATCTGGCCGATGTTGGTTGGCTCGATGCCGAGAGTCCTCATGGCGAGCTTGCGAAAGCCGCTCAGCAGCGTGCCATCGTTCGAGCCGATGTCGATTACCAGCGATCCGGGAGCCAGCCCGATCTTGGGCACGAGGTCGGACGCCATCGACTGCTGGTATTCGCTCAGCTCGCGGGTAATGCCGCTGCGATAGGGATATTCGGGATAGTAAACCTCGCCGCCATCGATAATGTAATCGAGCTGACAATTGGAGCAGACAGTGCAGCGGAACAAACGCAAAGGATAATGCTTTTCGGGGCGGTTGAGGTCCTCAGCGCGCAGCAATGAATCGCACGGCGGCTGGAGACCGCAGTCGAGGACCAGCTCAATATCCGACGACCCGCAAATCTGGCAGTGCGTCAGATGGCCGGGAGGAACATCGTGATCGATCATCTGAACTCTATGCTCGTTACTGACACCGGGAGTAGCAGTAAAAAACGGGGTTTCACCCGCGCCTACTATGCTGCAGAACGACAGGCTAGAGCTAGCTCGGACCGAATGCGAGCGCCGCTATGACGCCAAGCCTGGGTTGGGATTCGCAGTGGAGTGCATGAACATCGAATAATGTACAAGCGTCAAGAGTTGGCGGAAAAACAAAATTCTCAAAGCTTTGTTTTTCGATCAAAAGGCTTGTCAGCGGCGCATTACCAGGCCTTCCAGGCTGCTTTGCCGCTCGACCATTCCTGCTCGAGAAACGTCCGATCGCGCAAAGTATCTAGCGGATGCCAGAAGCCGCGGTGCACGAAGGCTCTCAATTCGTCGGCGTTGGCCAATTGTTCCATCGGCTCTCGCTCCCAAATCGTTTCGTCGTCGGCGATAAACTCTATGACCGACGGCGACAGAAGAAAGAAACCGCCGTTGATCCAACCTCCGTCGTCGTCCGGCTTCTCGCGGAACGAAATCACGCGATCGCCATCGATCGTGATCGCGCCAAATCGCTTCGCCGGCCGGACGGCGGTGACGGTAGCCTTGCGGCCGTGCGCCTGATGGAAGGCGACTTGCGCATCCAGATCAATATCGGCAACGCCATCGCCATAGGTCAAAGCGAAATACCCATCATCGGCGACATGATGCAATACCCGTTTCAGACGGCCGCCGGTCTGCGTATGCTCCCCGGTGTCGACGAGGGTTATTCGCCATGGCTCCGCGGCTTGGCGATGAACTTCCATCCGGTTTTCGGCAATGTGCAAAGTCACGTCCGACATGTGCAAGAAATAATTGGCGAAGTATTCTTTGATCAAGTAGCCTTTGTAGCCCAGACAAATGATAAAATCGTTGTGTCCAAAGTGACTGTAGATCTTCATGATGTGCCAAATTATCGGGCGTCCGCCGACTTCAACCAATGGCTTTGGGCGGACCACAGTTTCCTCCGAAATCCGGGTCCCCAGTCCGCCCGCCAGGATTACGACTTTCATGAGCTTTCTTGCTCCCGCACCAGCTTGGCACTGTTACACGACGAAAGATATTACTACACTGGAAATCGAACGCGTGTTCTGTGTGTTCAGCTGAATACGTCCCGAGGAGTTTCAAAGAGTCGTACAAGACTTCCCGCGAACAAAGCCGGACCCACGCAGGGCGAACCTGAATGTCATTGACGAATGTGCTCGCGATTCCCCAACTGTATCAGGCGGTCCAGGAAATGGGCGGCTTTCATTGGGGCCGTCTGCACGCCTTGCAAAAGTACTTGAGTCCGAAAGCCGGCGAACGTGTCATCGATATCGGTTGCGGGCCTGGGTATGTGGCGCGCGACCTTCCGGATCAAATCGACTATCTGGGATTCGACATCGACGAGCGTTATATCGCCTTCGCAAACCGAAGATTTGCTAAACGCGGCCGTTTCTTCTGCCGTCCGTTCGATGAGGCGGCGGCTAAAACGTTTGCGCCGGCCGACATCGTTCTGATGCATGGTGTGCTGCACCATGTCTCGGACGAAGATGCCGCCGGTGTGCTGTCCGCGGTAGCCAACGTGCTTCGCCCAGGCGGCGCATTGTTCACGGTCGATCCAGCTTACAAAGAGGGGCAGTCCTGGTACCTGCGATTTCTGATGAATCACGACCGCGGGCGGTTCACCCGTACGCCGGAGCAGTACGTCCAGTTGCTTGCCGGATCGTTTGCCAGCGTCGAATCGCACACCCATGAAGACCTGGCGCGGATCCGGTACACTTTGTTTGTCGGGATTTCACGGAAGTCAGCATGATCTACTTGTCCGTCTGAATACTGGCGGCAGCTAAAAGAGGTCAGACGGTGGATCCCAGCCTAAAAAGAGCAAACATGCGATCGCAGGAACTGCAACACCAACCACACCGCATCGGGGATTTCGGTCGTTCCTATGGACTATATTACGCGGGTTTTCTGCTCGTGCTTCTCTTGTTGTACTCGTCTGCGATCATCGCGCACTTTGGCTATCACGACGATTTCTACTATTTCACACTGGATGATCACCGGAGCTTCCGATCTCATCCCCAATTCGAAGTCGTGATGGTGATTGGGCGCGAGCTTTATGCGGTGCTCGCTGCGCCGATGGCGTGGTTCGTCAGAGGGATCGCGGATTTCAGTCTGGTGCGGGTTGTTTACGTCGCCTTCCTCGCGGTCGCCGCGCTGCTGCTCGTCCGCATGCTAGTGCGCCTGGGAATGGAACGGTGGTGCGCCCTCTGTCTGGCTTTGGCCATTTGCCTGTTGCCGGGATGCGAGATGGGCGTGCTGTGGGTGTCTATGGCGCCGTTCATCGGCGCCATGATCCTGTCGTTGCTTGCCGCCGCGCTGGCCGTCGCGGCCGAAGTCGATAATCTGTTTGATGCCAGGCGGCAAGCGCCCGCGCTGGCCGGTGTCGGCGCTGCGATTCTTTGTTTGCTTGCAGCATTATTCACTTATCCGCCCTGGGCGATGTTTTTTCTGGTCCCGGTGTTTGCCTATGTTCTTCTCGAAACGCCCCGCGGCGTGAAATATATTTTTGGCAAGCTCGTTGTCTCGGGCTTCGTTTTTCTCTGCGCCACTGTGCTGTATTTCTCTCTGCAGAAGGTGGTTTTCGAACCGGTTTTCCGGCGCATGATTTCATACGCGGTTTTGGAGCAGAGCCCGTACAAATTTGCAATTTCCGCCGACATCCCGGCGAAAACAAGCGAATTCGTTGAAGCGCTGACCGAGTCTCTCAATTTGTGGAATATTTATCCGTCGCAGGTGGTCGCTGGTCTGGTGGCTATCGTCATCTTCCTGGGTGCATTGGCATCGTTGCGGCTGCTCCGCGCCGGCATGTCGATCGGGGAGTGGATGCTGAGGGCGGTTACTTTGCTCCTGCTTTTGCCTGCGGCTTTGCTGCCCAACCTGGCGGCGGCGGCGAACAGTACGCCATATCGCGTCATGGTGCCTCTTGCCGCGATGCTGACTATTGCAGCCTATGCGTCGATAAACTTTGGAGTGATGCGGCTTCCGCTTGGCGAGACGGCGCGCAGCCGGCTGCGGGTTGGCGCCGTCGCAATCCTCACGCTGACTGCCGCCGGTGTCGCGTTCTTCAATGTTGCAATGTCGTCAACTAATTCAGCGCTAGAATTCCGCCTGTTGCAATCTTTCATTAGCGAGCACGTTGCCCGCGGCGAAACGCTTAACCGGGTTCACGTTGTTCTCTTAAATCAAAGCGAATCGCTGCTTGGGCTGCCCAGCCGCTACGACGAGTTCAACTGTAATACCTTGTCGGCTTGGCAGGACGTGCCGTGGATGCTGCGCGCCGCACTCTTGGAGCTTGGAGTTCCGCGCGCGATAGCGCACGTGTATGCGATCGCACTGGACGATACAGGACCGATACCGGCGGAGGCTCGCCTGGTCGTTACTACGGCCGCTGCCGGCGACGAATATCGGCCGCCGCAAGGCACCATCGTGTTCGACTTTAATGAATTCGCGAAGCCTTCTCCTGCTACGGTGACGGAGCACTGCTGTAATTTCAAGGCGCGAGAAATGGAGAACGTCCACTCGGTCGCGCCAGGGTCCAACCGCTCAGATTGATTCACCGCGCGTCGCGAGGGCAAAAGCCGTATGTCATGCGCTTTCGGGACAGTCGGCACGCGCATCCGTTCGTCGGAGCGCGCGCTGGGCTACGTCGCAGTCGCTGCATTTGTGTTGCTGTCCTACGTCCTGACAGTCGGGCGTTACGAGGATTTCGTCAACCGAGTACTGCCGCGCGGCGACCCATTCACCTATACGGTTGGCTGGTTCTCGGTACTCGATCACGCCAAGTCAGCGTATTTTGCGACGATACTCGAGGGGTTCCAAGGTAATTGGTACCGCCTCTTGAACATAACGATTGCGCTGCTGTCGCCGATTCTCACCAAGGACCCGGCAGTTCTGTGCATCGCCAATTACCTGATTTGGGGTCTTGCCACGGCGGCATTCTTTCGGCTCGGGCTTACCCTGGGACTCGGTGCCGGACGCGCCTTTGTAGTCGCCCTCGTTCTCTGGCTGTGGCCCATCGACTACGGGTTCACTGATTACACCTCGGTGCCGGTGCTCGCGCTTGACGCGGCGTTCACCGGCGCGCTGCTGCTTGCCCTTGCCAACAGCTTCGTATTTGCGCTCAATGTGCGGAGCACGCCGAACGGATTAATAGCCGCGCTATCGATCGGCATAGCGGTGTGGGGCCGCGGTAATTCCGCGCCGGTCGTTGCGCTGATAGTCGCGTGGCCCTGTCTCCTGGCCGTTTGGAACGCACGGAAGCTGGGGGATAGACGCGCGTGGGTGAACGTTGCCGTGAGCGCTATTTTGGCTGCGGCGATGACGATCGAATATTACGCGACGTATTGGGGTGGCCTTGTTGATTACTATTCATTGCACGCCAAAGCCATCGCGCGACATCGCTGGGACCTGCATGATGCGATGCCCTACCTCAAGAATATTCCCGGTTTCATGTATTGGGAGAGCGAGAACTCGCGGCTCACAAGTGGGTTGAGTTGGGCGAGCCACGTTGTACCGGTGCTCGCCCTTGCCGCGGCGTGGTTTAGCAACGTGATCGACGTGGAGCGCCGGCCGGCTTGCAGGCAGCTCGCGATCGCAGCGGCGATCATCTATTTCGGCACTTATCTGGCTAATTTAGTTCTCTGGAACGATCCGTTATTCACTCTTCGTGCTGATTTGCTGATCTGGCGGCCGATGCTAATAGGGCTTTCATTGAGTCTCATCGTTCTCTTTCTGTGGCTGACGGACCCGCTGAGGATGGAGCACGATACTCGGATTCTATTACCTGCGGGCGTAGTCTGTTTGGCCTGGGGATTGGTATGGACCGCAGAGTACACGCCCTGGAATTGGGCGATCGGTCGGCCCGCTCCACGAACTGTCGAACGCTTCGCTCTAACGGTCGACGAAATGCTGGCGGGCGACCGAACGTTGGGTATGCTCTGGTACGGGGGCTGGAACTTCGCAATCCTACAGTACTATGAGCTTCAAAATGATTTTCCAGAGATGACTTTATACATGGACGAGTATTGGACGAATATTTGGTCGCAGGGGGATTATTCGCCTGCGAATGGCGTGGCCGTGGTCGAGGGTGTCAAGCAGACTTTCATGAACGCAGATATTGTCGTCATCCCCGAATACCTGAACGATTACCAGCCCCGGCCACCCTATGGGGTATCCCACTTCAAGGACGATTGGGCCCAATGGTTGAATTCTTCCGAAGCGCCGCGCCTGCGCGTCCTTATGCTTCTTCAGGAGTCTGCTAAGGTCCGATTATTGGTGGTTGAGCGTGAGGAGTTGGCCCATGGTCGTGGCGATCCGTTTCGGCTGCCCTATGGCAACCAGCCGGAAACGCCGCAACCCGATTATTCAAACGCCGTGATCCGCTTTCACTAGATGCGCTGAGGATTTCTGAAAGGCTTATGATTCTTTGGGTCGATACTCACGCAACAAGCGTTCTGTGAGGCCGCTACCCGGCCGATCCGAGAAGCAGTTCCTCCGCCTCCGCGGGAATTGCTTGGGCGATCTGGGCGCGAGTAAAAGCAAGCATGTTGCGGCCGGCAAGCATGGCGCGATACCAATCGATGGTTTGAGCGAGCGTGGTTTCGATATCCCAGTTGGCCTTCCAGCCTAGCCGCGTTTCAGCTTTGCTAGAGGTCAGCCCCAAGCGCTGGGCTTCGTAAGGTTGCGCGCCGGATTCGACCTTCCAGGCAGCATCTTCGTCCCACAGTGCCGCGCAACGCTGGACGATCCACGAAACAGGCTTTTGGTTATCGCGCGGTGGCCCAAAATTCCACGCGCCCGAAAATTGCCCAGGTTCATCAACGAGGCTTTCGGCAAGCGCGAGACAGCCGCGGACCGGCTCCAGCACGTGCTGCCAGGGCCGGGTGGCCGCTGGATTGCGAATAACCAACGTCGCGCCGGCCGAAAAAGCGCGTGCGATATCCGGGATCAGCCGTTCGGCCGCCCAATCGCCGCCGCCAACGATATTGCCGGCGCGCACGGTAGCCACGCCAACACCGCGCTCTGCGAGAAACGACATCCGATACGCGTCGACGACAAGCTCCGCGCAAGCTTTGCTGACGCCATATGGCTCACGCCCGCCGAGCCGATCGTTTTCGCGATAATCCCACTCCCATTCGACGTTGTCGTAGACTTTGTCTGAGGTTACCACCACGATACTGCGTATGCCCTGTATGCTGCGCGCGGCTTCCAAGAGATTGGCAGTTCCCATAACGTTGACGTCGAAGGTCTCGGCCGGCGTGCGGAAGGCTTCCCGCACAAGTGGCTGTGCGGCGAGGTGAAACACAATCTCTGGCGCGTGCTTGCGGCACGTGTCGGACAATTTCGAGAGATCGCGAACATCACCGCGAATGTCGGCTTCCAAATGTCGGCCAAGCTCAAGCGTGTGAAAAAAGGACGGCGTGGTTGGGGGCTCAAGCGCATAGCCGATAACCTTGGCGCCCAGTTCCGCAAGCGTAACCGTGAGCCACCCTCCCATGAATCCGGTGTGGCCCGTCAGCAGCACGCGCTTACCGCGCCAGAATTTGCTATTAATGCTCATCCGCTGCCGCTTTGGTGCAGGAACCGCGTTCCGTCTTTGCACCATCTGCATGCCGCGATCAAGCTGCACCATCGTGCAGGACTGCGATTGTCATGCAGGAACCTGATGTGGTTTCAGTGAGCGGTCGTGCGTCGTTGGCCTCCCCATCCAGGGCGGGATCGGCGTTGAAGACATCTCGCGCGTTGTTGTTCGAACCCCTTGCGCCCGTTGCTGCGCACGCTATCGTGAGCGAGACAACGCCCTCGCAAGGCAATTGGAAGAGTGAAGCAAGTTCCGAGATTATCCATGAGTGCCGTGACTGAAGACAAGAGCGAACGATCAAGCAGCCTGATCCATTTTGCCATCAAGGTCGGCATCGTCGCAGTCGTCATTTCTTTGTGTACGATTTTTGTGGCGGATGCGATCATGTGGCAGTTGGAAGAGGTGATCGCAGGTACGCTGGGAACGGCAACAGGCACACCATTCTGGACGAAAGTAGAACGCGAACTAGATCGTGCTGCCGATCCCGCGTCTGAATTGCCCCCCAAAAAGAAGCAAAAGCTCATTAACGACGTGCGCGTGATCGTGGCTAGATGGCGACCGTTGGTCGATGCCGTTCAGGTTGAGCTACAAAAACCCGCGAGCAAAGAATAGCGCCCTATCCGTTCGAGACTAGGCACTAACGCATCGATGATGTCCTGCAATATCGATGCCGCGATCTTCGTGCTCTCGCGGCGTCGACCAACGCGGTTTCACCGGCTTGGGGCTGTGCGAAGGACTGTTTGTTGCCGGTTGAGGCCTGATAGGCGTCAGCCATAACGCGGCGGTTTCATCGATACTGTTTGGGTTGGCCGGTCCGGCAGCGAACCTCATCGGCGGCTTTATTTGGACCTTTGACAACCTCAATGCGAAGCGGGTCTCGCAGCTAACGGACGAGAATTACGGTTCGCGGGCCGCCGCGGATCCGAGAGCTGGCTGATCTGTCCGCGGCGTCCGGCGCTGACGATCCGGAACGCACGAATATTGTTTCCGCGCAGAAAGGGAACGGGTCTAGCGGCTTTTCTCGCCAACCGATTTTTCCAGAGTTTGCAGCCGGGCGTCGCGCTCTTCCATGGTTGCTTCTAGCGAAACAATCCGCCGTGTGCGCTCTTCGAGGGTTTGTTCCAGGCTTTTCAGCCGTGTGGTTAGTTCCCCAGTCAGCGACCGGCTGATCACCGCGTCGCGCAAGGCGGACAAGTTGTCGGCGTTGAGCAGACCCGCCGATCGTTGCTCGTCGCTGGCGAGATCGAATGGACCCAAAGCGATCGGAACGGCGTAGAAACGGCTGCGGTAGCGAACGAGATTATGTCCCCAGTAATTCATCTCCACGGCGACCGGCGTCGCATTGAGGTTGTTAGCCGCGTATCGGATCGGCCGCGTCCGCCAATTTTCGGCGTAAGCGGTGTAAGGATTGTCGGCCGATTGATAGCCGAAGGCTTGCAACACGTCCGCATTGCTCGAACTCAGGCATTCCTTCAACTCAGCCGGCATCAGCGTGCGATGACTGCCGATGCGGCCTTCGTTGAACGTCGGACTGCTCTTGTCAAATAGGTGGGCGCCGATATCGCGCGAATTGCCGGGAACTCCGAGTTTTAGCTGAATCGACCAGATCAGCCGTTGCTGCCGTTCCAGCGTGCCGCCGCCCAGTTCGCCGACCAGATCTTCAAACGCCAGGGGAACGACATTGCCGAAATGCAGCCAAGGCTCGAAGGCCAGCACGCGGTTGCAGAACCGCCCGAGCATGAGGCCGTCCTCGAGCAGGCGCTTGGTGCGCGCGTCGAAGTCGAGACCCGCGTAAAAGTCAGAAAACACCGTGTTCCCCGGCTTCGCGTAATAATTGGCTTCGGAAACCAGAATGTCCCACGGATGCCTGACGATGAACAGCGCCGGAGTGTACGGAAACGGATGCATGCGGTTGCCGAATGGCGCGCGGCGCACCGAGTCGACAAAGAAGTCGCGCGGGACAGTGTGCGAATTCGAATATTCAAGACAATACCAATATCCCGGCGTCGGGATGTCCGGGCAGACGACGCCCGTCTTGAAGCCAAGCGCTTCCGCCAAGCAGTATAAGAGATGCGTGCCCGCCTTTGGGATCGAAATCAGAAATAATGCACGGGCGAGTCCGTGTCCCGCAACACGCGGGATAATAACTGTCCCGTTACTCCGATCGAGCTGACCGTAAAGGGCCTGTTCGAGCGGCGCCCGCTCGCGATAGGTAAGGCAAAGGATGTCCGCTTGTTCCGGCGCGGTGCGTTCAAAGCCCGCCGAGTGGCGCAGAATTTCTTGCGCGAAGTCGTCCTCAGGCAGTACGGCCAATTTGCCGGCGCCGCTCGTTGCAGCGTTCTTGATCGCCTGCACGAAGGCAGCCGCTGTCGGTTCCACATTGACGAGAACAAGTTCGGTCATTGTACGGCGGGCTCGAGTGTGGAGTTGAGCACCGCCTCAAGCCTGGCTTCAAGGCGCTGCAAATCCGCGGCCACCAGCACGCCCGGCTTTCCGCTTACGTCCTCACGTTCCAGGTCGATGGGACCGAGCGATTGCGGTATCGCAAAGAAACATCCGTTGTGCGCCACCAGATTGTAGCTCCCATTGCTGTACAGCAAGAGCGGAGGACGGCTGTCCTCGATCAGCGCTCGACCGCTGCCGCGCGCGAACGCGCTCGCGATCGTCGCCGCGGCCTCGGAAAATGCGGCATCGTAGCGGGCGGGCAAGTAAGGCCGAAGCGTGCTCGCGTGGTCCGCCTTGATGCCCCTGAGTTGCGTCTGCGTTTCCCGTTCATTGTCGTATTGCATCGCGAGCACATTTTCAAACAACGCGTTCATGCGCGCGGCCGATTCTTCGGCGGCGTCCGAAATCATCTGCTCGAGCCGGACGTCGGTATAGCTCGAGCGCTCGATTCTGGTATGGCCTCGCCACTCTTGCTGCCGAAAGTTGAATTGCGAGGCGTCGATGTTCGACTTGTTGAAGGCGTAGCCGAACAGGTCAGTGTCGACGTTTGCCTTGTGAACTTTACCTGCGATGACCAGCTCGTGCAATCGCGCCTGAAACGGCGTGTAGGCGCTTTCGTCCAACGCCTCGAAAGGCCCGTATCCCAGGGTCAGCGCCACATCCTCAAGCCCGGACCGCCGCAGGATCTCCAGGTGATGATTGGTCAGCCAATTGCGCCAGTCGCCGACGATGCCCTTGCCGGCACGATAATTGTGCCGGTGATCACCGGTCAGGTTGACGTGATCAAGCCGCTCCCAGATTCGCGCGGCGAAGCGGGTGCCGACCGGCGTGCCGGCGGCTTCCGCGACGCCCTGGATCGTCGGAATCGGGTTGAGGATCAGTTCTTCCCATCGCATGACGGCGAAGTCACGGCGAACCGGCAGAAAGTCGGCGAAGGCTTTGACGTAGAAGCGGACGATGCCTTCAAAAAACTTGAGGTCGGACAGCTTGTAGAGCGCAAGCTCCTGCCGGACCAAGTCATTGTCCTGATCGGGAGGAAGAAACTTCTGAATGTGCTCGCTGGCGAGCGCGTTCAGCGAAAAGCATGAGGAGTTGACAATGCCGGCAGGATTGCGGACCGAGGCGTGCAGGGCGCTGTCGGGAAAGACCGTCTGTGTCGCCCACCAAGCCGGATCAACATGCGAATGGATAATGTCGTCGCAGTCGAACAGCGCCAACGGGTGGGCGACGATCAGCATCAGATCGCCGCGCCCGCGCGCGCCGATATACTTACGATAGCATGCCCGCTTGCCGTCAAGCGCCCAGCGCGGGCCGCCGAGCAGCGCGCGGAAATTGGCGTTATAAACCAGATCGTCCGATAATCCCTCGGCTGAAAACACCGCGACGATCTGTTCACTGATGTGGTTGCCAAGATGCGTGGCGAACAACTTCAGCAGAGATTTGCGCAACGTCGATTTGCGGGCGCGCAGCGGACCCATGTAGGAAAGCACGCTGAGCAGCAGCGCGAAGCCGCTTCGCGCCGGGCCGATCACGATTTGCCGGGAGGCTTTAGTTATCATTCGCGTCAGCCTGGTGGAAAAGCGCGATGGAGTGGTTGTGAGGTTGTGAAAAAGGTCTACTACCTTTAGCCTCAATAGCGCCTTGCGGCAACCGACGACAACGGTGGTAGACGCTGCGCCCGCGGCCTTCAAATTAGCGCCAGGCCTTTGCGCGAAAAACCAACAACAAACAAAAGTAGAATCGCAGCGGTCCAGACCACTCCGCTTCCCCAAAAAACCCAATTATACGTCGGGTCGGAAAAGTAAAAACGAACGACGTGATGCCCCGGTGCCAACTCGACGGCTTTGAACGCAAAGTTCGCGCGCCAAATCGGGACCGATTGTCCGTCGACCTCGGCGTGCCAGCCGGGGAAGAACGAATCCGCGTAAACCAACCAGCCAGATGAAATCACCGTCAATGAAATGACGAGATCGTTTAAGGAGAAATGATCGAGATTAATGCCTTGGCTGGACAGACTCGGTGCCGCCGGTGGCTCTCCTCGGGGCCACTGCAGAACCTTTTGTGCACCAGTCGACGATTCCAGGCACAGCGCCTGATTTACGCAACCGATCAAAGGCTCTTTCCCGTTCGCCGCGTCCTCGCCGACAGCCGCGGGCACCCATTGAATCTTCGAGACGCCGCAGCCCAAGATGTGCGCAACTGCGGGCTTGACGTGATGCTCTGAGAACTGTGCCTGAAGATCGTCGTAAGCGGTGTCGCCGCCAAATACTTTCTCTAACAATCGATGAACCCAGAGCGTGTCATACTCGAAGTGCCCTGTAGAAGCGCATTCGTCTATCTGTAGAAATGTATCGAGCTGCGCGTAAACGACGCCCTGCTGTTCAATTTCCCTATACGGACTCGTAGTCCTTATTTCATCGTCATCGCGTCTCTCGACGAACTTAATAGCATGGACGCGCGTTAGCTCGGAAGGTGGTTGCCACGAGGAATTCAGATTGTCGCGAAAGAGGTGCTGATAGGCGGCGCCCTGCACAAGCGTCGTAAGGAGGAGTAATACTGAAATTGTAGCGTGGTTGGCGTGGCGGAAAATCGGACCTATCAATGCAATGCCGCCGACTGCCGCGAACAAGAGCAGGATCGAGCTCAGCCCCGCACCGCCGACGATGGGTCGTTCAAAAAAATCGGCGAGTGGGTAATAAGCGGCCGCGACAGCGATCGCTAAGGCTCCAATAACGTAGGAGAGACGCAGAACGGTATCACGGGCTTTATCGAGCTGGTTGAGAGCGGCATCCAGGCCGATTGCAGCAACGACCCCAAGAAGGAGTTTCGGAACGGCATACATGACCCCGACATGACGAAAGTAAGACATGCCGGGAAAGTAAAAGGCAAGTCGCGCCACCGGTGAATACGGCCCTGCACAAAACAGAGTGAAAACTGCAGTAAGCGCAGCGAATGCCCACATTTCGGAAGAACGCGCGCGCCAAAGCGCATAGAACGCCAAAACCAGCGTGACTCCGCCCGCATAGAAAAGCGGCGTCTTGCTTTCCGTTGGCAATGCGACTAGCGCCTCAAGTACCTTAAAAACCTGAAGACCGCCATAGTTCAGGAAGATATCGAGATCGACTTTGCCGGTAACGGGATCTCGCCCGTAAGAAAGAAAGTGCAAGCCCCGGATCGACGCCATATAAAGATAAGTGACGGCTGCGGCGGAGACGACCGCGAAAATACCGATCCCAATGAATGGGATCGAGCGTGACACGCGCAAGAGAGGGCGATCTGCTATCCAGAGAGCGACCGTGCAGCACACATAAAACAATGCATAATATGGTGCAAAATATTGAGCCACTCCGAGGCAACTGATAACTGCGATCACAACAGAAAGTGATAAGGTGACTAGCGAGCCGCTTCGAGCCCATCGCACCAAAAAGAATAACGCTAGAGGCATCAACGCAACGAGCCGGAGGGTAAAGTAGAGATTCCACTCGAGCACGAGTGTCCACAATGCACCGGCCGTTATCACCGCCGCTGCCGTGCGTGAGGAAAATTGGCGAAGCAGCAGATACGTGCCAAAGGTGAAAATGGCCACATCAATTGCGACCGCACAATCGAACAAGGCCCAAATGTTCCTGACCTTGAGCGCCGCGCCGAGAGCAAACGTCACAATATAGAAGGGAGGGAAATTCGTGATGTCGTGCAAATAAGTCGGTATGCCGTAGTTAGAGTACGGGAGCCACTGCGCTAGCTCTCCCGTTTGGAAGAGTTGATTGTAGGCGATGGCGAATGTTTCATAGATATAGAGTGTGTCTTGGAACGGCAGGTGCGCCACGCCCGCCCAGTAGTGATGAAGCAGGAGCAGATAAATTGCGAAGAGGGCGAGTGGGGGCCAGATCTCGCGCCATGCAGAGCTCGATCGAGTACCCGGTCGGTCTTTCCTTCCAGACGCGACGGCAACGTCCGAGTGCACGGAGAAATCTCTTGCGATCACCGTTGCCTCGCTCCTTTCAATTACTCAATGATAGCGCGCTTTTCGCAGTCACTTCACAATCTAATCGAGCGATGCCGTCGGCCTCGTTTCCGGTTCCGTGGCGCGCCGTCATCCTAGAATTATTCGTCCAATATTTGCTGCAGGTAATAACTGTACTCGCTGTTTGAATACTTGCTCGCTGTGGCCGCAAGCTGTTCTTTGCCGATGTAGCCGAGCCGAAATGCGACTTCCTCCGGCGATCCAATCATCTGGTTGTGCCGTTTTTGCAAAGTCCGAACTAAAACACTGGCTTCCAGAAGCGATTCATGCGTGCCGGTGTCAATCCAGATCACTGCCCGGCCAAACTGCTCGACGTGCAGCGAATTTCTGCTCAGATATGACGCATTCAAAGTTGTAATCTCCAGCTCTCCGCGCGCCGACGGCGTTAATTCTCTTGCCGCCTCGACCACGGAATTGTCATAGAAATACAAGCCGGTCACCGCCCAGCGCGACTTTGGTTTCTTTGGCTTCTCCTCCAGAGAAATCACGCGCGAGTCCTTGTCTATTTCCACAACGCCGAACCGTTCCGGGTCGCTTACCCGGCAGGCAAACAGGCGTGCGCCGGTCCGCTTGGAGACGGCCGCGTGGAGAATGGTCTGCAGCTCATTGCTGATGAAGATATTATCGCCGAGGATCAAGGCGACATCGTCCTTTCCGATAAAGTCCCGGCCAACTCGAAAGGCATCGGCGATGCCGCGGGGCGTATCCTGCACGGCGTAGGACAAGGACAGCCCCCATTGCGTCCCGTTGCCGATGAATTGACTGAGCAGCGGCGTGTCCCGAGGCGTCGAAACAATCAGGATGTCGCGGATGCCCGACAGCATCAAGGTGGTCAACGGATAATAGACCATCGGCTTATCGTAGACCGGCAGCAGCTGCTTGCAGACGCCGAGCGTTGCCGGAAAAAGCCGCGTGCCGCTGCCGCCGGCCAGAATGATGCCTTTCATGATCAGCCGCTGATCATACCAAGAGGCGCTGACGCGCCTGACCGAGGCGATCGCCGTGATAGACGTGCTGTCTTATCGGCGACCACCATTCCTTGTTGGCGAGATACCAATCTACCGTTTGCGACAACCCCGTCTCAAAATCCAGCGACGGCCGCCAGCCAAGCTGACGTTCAATCTTGCTGCAATCAATGGCATACCGCAGGTCGTGACCCGGCCGGTCCGGGACAAAGGTAATCAGGCGCTCGAATCCGCCCGCCGGCCCCGCGACTTTTCTTGCGGTTAATATCCGGCAGATTTCGCGAACGACGTCGATGTTCCTACGTTCGCTGCGGCCACCGATGTTGTAGCTCTCTCCGACCACGCCCGATTCAAGCAGCGCTTCAAGGGCGCGGACATGATCTTCCACGTAAAGCCAGTCGCGGACGTTTCGGCCCCGTCCGTAGACGGGCAGAGGCTTGTGCTCGATAGCATTGAGGATGACGAGCGGTATCAGCTTCTCGGGAAATTGATACGGTCCATAGTTGTTGCCGCAGTTGCTGATGATGACCGGAAGGCCATAAGTGTGGAAACACGCCGATACGAGGTGATCAGCTGATGCCTTGGACGCGGCATAGGGCGAACGGGGATTCGCCGGGGTCTCCTCCGTAAAGAAGCCGTCCTCGCCCAAGCTGCCGTAGACCTCATCGGTCGAGACCTGGATGAAGCGAAAAGCCTTCTGCGCAGAGTCCGGCAGGTCGTCAAAATAGTCCATCACCGCACGCAGCAGGTTGAAGGTGCCGACAATGTTGGTGTGGATGAAGTCGGACGGCGCGCTGATCGAGCGGTCAACATGCGACTCGGCCGCGAGGTTGAGAACCGCGTCGATCGCATCATCCTGGAGCAGTGACTTGATTAGCCCGGTATCCGCGATATCTCCGCGAACGAAGCGGTATCGCGGATGATGTTCAAGCGAGGCGAGCGAAGAGAGATTAGCCGCGTAGGTCAGCTTATCGATGTTGACGACGCTGTGACCTCTGGCAATGAAATGTTTGCACGCATGCGAGCCGATAAAGCCCGCCCCTCCGGTGATCAGGATTTTCCTGTTCATCGTTTCCCTTAACCGCTTTTGCTACCGCATGCCAGCGGTGCCGGCCGCGGCCGTCGTCATACGTGCAACTTGGTCCATACCCTATTCAGCAGCCGCTTCACGTTCATGTAAGTTACCGAAGCTTTCAAAATCCCCAGATTATGTGCGACGATAATTTGTTCAGGGCCTGGTCGAGCCGGGAAATCTTCTTTCAGGATACTACGGATATCGATCCGACCGAGCCTCTGGTCGGCGGCGACATAGAGCTGTCCAATGCGCACCACATTGTAACCTTGATAGGCGTACAGAAATCGTACTGGGTCCTCAGCGATCGTCTCGATCGCAGCCTGCAAACTCTTGAGGTCATTCGAAACTATAAACTGCGTGGCAGGCGGCCGCGACGCAGTGTTCGCCATGATGGCAGCCACGTCTATCGGACCTAGTTCCTGAGCAACTCCCACATAGGACGCTCCGAAACGTACGACCCTGTAGTTCTTATAGTAATACAGCGGAATCATTGGAGGAAACCGGTCCAACGTGGCCTGCAAACTCCCGATATCGTTCGAAACTATAAACTTCGTGGCGGGTGGCCGAGGCGCCTTGTTGGCGATGATGGCCGCCACATCAACCGGACCAAGGTCCTGAGCAACTCCCACGTAGGAATCTCCCAAACGGACGATGTCATAGTTCTTGTAGTAGAAAAGGCGCCTCGCAGTTGCCGCGTTGAATGGTCCGCCCGAAGAAATGATCTGGATCACAGAAATTACAGTCAGCGAGAGTACCGCGTACGGCAGAACGCGGTATCGCCGAAAGACAGAAAATGTGCTCGTCGTCGCCTTGGCGATATTCAGTTTTGGTCGATTGGCGAGACGGCGTATGAGGTAGACCGCAAATGCAAGTCCCAAGCCCATCAAGCCGGCGAAAGCGCAGATTGCCCCAATTTGAAACGCGTGCGGTTTATATTGGAGGACGACGTCGCTTTCGCCTGCTGGTATCGGGATTGCCATGAAATTGTAGTTTGCGACCATGACGTCCTGCGGATGATTATTGACTTTCGCCTCCCATCCGGAGTCGAACGAATCGTTAAATAACAAAATGGCAGGCCGATCGGTTTGCACATGTAGTTCGGCATCATCTGAATCGATATCCCTATAGGCGAGGGGTTCGCCGTTGACACTGGAGGACTCGCTCTGGAAGCCTGGCGCCGCCTCCAGGACGACCTTTTCGCGCGGTTCAAATCCGGCATCTTTTAGAATCTGAAGCTCTGTTTTGTCACTGGACGCAACTTCGAACTCGGTGAAAAGCATGAATCGTGACAGCGCACTGGTGCGCCGGACTATAGTGCCGCTCCTCCAATCGTATTGATAGCCGACGGCAAAAAGGTCGAGGAGACGATCGTCAGTCTGGTTTGCCCAGATGCATAGAAAGTTTCGCACAGGGGCCCAATTTCTGACGAATTGTGCCAGCCGGTCCGGCATAATATCGATATAGCCTCCATAGGAGCGGATGCCATAAGCGGCATTGCTGTCCGCGCAAGGTTCGTTATCCGCTCCAAAGATCTGCTCATTGAATTGCAGCTGAAGCAGGCTGTTCGGATAATTCATCCGGTAGTTCGCCAAATCGACGGATTTGTCGTCGGTGTCCTTTAAAGACCTCAGAGTTGGCGGATACAACTGGCCGCCGTAAAACGGATTGTCACCCATATGGCCGTCGATTTTGCCGGCCGGCACCTGCTCAGCGACAAGCAGGACCATCATGACGATGTAAATGCTACGCGCAGGCAGCTTGCGAGCCCTCGCCAGGTTAACGGCCAAGAACAATGCCGCCACACCCAAGACGAATCGCAGCGCGCCCAAGGCCGCCAGAATAATTCCCTTGTCGTGCGATACTTCTCCTCTCAACATATCGGTCCACGGGTAGAGCGTTGTGAACAGGCAAAGCGGCACGAGGATAATGGCTCCCCACAATCCGAACCGCCTTATTTGATTTGAACGCCCGCGTGAAATTAGCATCAGGACGGATGCAACCGCCGTGAAAAGCAAAAGTTGGACTGCCATATTTTTCAGATGCGAAAGAAATGTCAGATTGTCATCGGTCCAGAACAGGAGAACAAACAGAGCGCCGGCCAAAATGCTCGCGAGGACCGGCAACGCGGCCGCTCGCAGGAGCCCCGGATAAGCATAATTGGCCCACAGGACGAGAGCGCCGAAAAGAAGCAAGCCGATCACGATAGCGCGGGGCCACTCGTGATCCGTATCGCCTGGAAAGATGTTCCGCAATAAGATCATAAGAAGAAACAGCGCAATCAAAAGGATTGCGAATCCGAGCAACTGAAAGGTCAAGCTCGAGCGTGGGAACACGCCTGCTCGGCGAAGGTCTCGCTCCAGGCACATGCCGCCGAGCGCCGCTAATGCCGGAAGCCCAACCAGGAACAGCATCTGCATGCCGATGGCAGCGCCGATGGGCCAGAGTAAATAGTACCTAAGAAGATCGAACGGCTCCGCATATGTCAGCAACGCAAGGGCGGCAATCACATAGACGCTCCAGAATGCCGCCTTCGGCGTTTTTTCAGATGCCAACGCCCAAAGCGCCAGAAGAGCCACGGCTACGCCGAAAAATTGCGGCGCCGCCCAATGCAGATGATATGAGTGAAACAGAGGCGAGATACTTTGAAAAAATTTGACTGACGAGCCGAAATGCACTCCCAGAATTTCGGTGTCAAAATATCGCGCAATCAGGAACGAGGCGTTCGCGAACTCAGGCGTGCAGCAGCCTGTCGCGGACGATCCTTGCATGACATCAAGGGTCGGAAACAGGCGAACACTGAAAATCGCCAAAGCGGTAAGTGAGCTTGCCGTGAATAACGCAAGCCGGCCGAGCATCGGTTCGACCTGGCGTCGCGATAGTGTGCGATAGAGGAAAAGAATGCCCACGCCGAGCAGGGCGTAGCTAGCAAGGGCGATGTCGCCCGCCATCAGCATCAAGGTCATGATGGTCGACCACAGGAGATAATTCGCGAGGCTGCCGCGTCGACCCGACGTCCAAATAAGCGCCAACAAAACGATGTAGAATAGCATGAGCGAGAGAGCGCTCACGTAGACGCTGAGCAGCCAAATTGTCATGCCGCTTAGCTGGAAGGCAATCGCAGCAAACAACGCCCAGCGCCGATTTTGCAGCTCGGCACAATAGAAATAGTAGGCGGCGACACCGATGAGCCAGACCTTGACGAACGCAAAAAAAGCGATCGTCGTGAACAGATACCGTGCCGGGACAAGGAACAAAAACCAATGCTCAGGGTAGAGCACCGTCGGCGTCGCTTCGGCGGCTCGCGCTATGCCTGAATACACATAAGGATTCCAAAGCCCGAGGGAGCCGTGGAGAAAATCATGCTTGGCCAGCAGGAACGACGGATAGCTCTCGAGCAGCAAATCGGTGTTTGCCGAGATCGCGTAGCCGAACAGCAGAAAAGGAGAAAAGAACAGCGCGGCCGATACAAGAAGGACGCAAAAAGCTGCCTCGCGTTTGTCCGCGTTAAAAAGAAACAGGCGGGGCCAATCCAAATCGCGCAGCCGGCCTGCTGCGCTCAGCGCCCGGCCGAGTATCGTGGGTGGAACCTTTACGCTACCTTCCAGCATCGCGCTCGTTTCATACGAAAAAGACCGCCCCGGTCCCGCTTGCTTTTGTTATACCGATCAACCGTCGGCCGTCCAAGACGGAGAATGGCGCATCGTAACATCGGCGGGCAGAGGGAACGAAGAAACGCAGACTTCGTTGGCCGAAATTTGCCGCTTACTGAGAACAAGGAACTCGCCTTCTCGCCTAGAACTCGAACGCCTGAGCAAAGCCGCGAACATTCACTCGAATGCCATATGCCGACGAGGCGTGTGCCCGATGGCCTTGAGGATGACGAGCGGTATCAGCTTCTCGTGAAATTGTGCTGATCGACCATCGAGACGCGACTTGGGCGATCGCAATAGCAGCGATGCAGTCTTGCGATCGGCAAATAAATTGTCCGCGAAATTGGAGAGGCATACTCAGGGCGGATCGATGGCTACCCGCCCGAGGGGTCAACGAGCGAATATAGCGTCGCGTTTCTCGACGTAAGCAGCACGAATGATCTAAACGTTTAGTGCAAAGCGGCGCGGACTGCATCAATGACCTGTTCAGGCTCATCTTTCATGCCGTGCCACAGGGGCAACCGCAGCAACCGCGCCGATAAGTCCTCGGTGTGAGTGAGCGTGCCGGCCGTCCGTCCAAAGCGGATGCCCGCGGGCGAATCGTGCAGCGGGACATAGTGGAATGGCGCGCGGATGCCGAGGCCGGCCAACTTGGCGATTAGGGTATCGCGCGCAGCCGCATTGTTCAGCAGCAAATAGTAAATGTGCGCGTTAGGAT
>Ga0335078_10001968_pt1 | contig 31064 bp, 26 predicted proteins | sample Lox_Sample_32_FD_206711 | JGI IMG/M metagenome (GOLD analysis project Ga0335078, IMG submission 206711) | Soil microbial communities from Loxahatchee National Wildlife Refuge, Florida, United States - Lox_Sample_3.2 | ecosystem: Environmental > Terrestrial > Soil > Wetlands | place: USA... | reverse complement strand
CCAGGTCCGGGGACTGCGGGACCTTTGGCGGTGTCCAGCCCGCGCCGAACCGGACAAAATGGATCATGACGGGTTATTAGCGTAGGCGCCGGCTGGGTTGTGACGGCGTGTGAGCGCTTGCTGCCTGTCAGTCTCGTGCCAGGGAGGTAGCGATGTTCAGCCCCGACCTTATTGATGACCAAGCAGAGACGAGCCTCCCCGGGCTGGCCAAGTGGGTCCGCGACATCGCGGAGCTGACCACCCCTGACCGGGTCGTCTGGTGTGATGGCTCGGAAGCGGAGTGGGAGCGGCTCACCAGTCTGCTCGTAGACAACGGGACATTCACCCGGCTGAACCCGGAGTTGCGCCCGAACAGCTTCTGGTGCCGCTCGGACCCTGGTGATGTGGCACGCGTCGAGGACCGCACGTTCATCTGTTCGGAGAAAGAAGAAGACGCAGGCCCGACCAACAACTGGATCGCGCCCGCCGAGATGCGCAAGACATTCGCGGAAATCTTCGGCGGCTGCATGCGTGGCCGCACCATGTATGTGATCCCGTTCTGCATGGGACCGCTGGGCAGCAGCATCTCCCAGCTGGGAGTGCAGGTCACAGACTCGCCGTACGTGGTCGTGTCGATGCGGATCATGACCAGGATGGGTACCCCGGCGCTGCGCGCGATCGAGGAGAGCGGCTCGTTCGTCCGCGCCATCCACTCGGTCGGCGCTCCGCTGCAGCCTGGCCAGGCGGATGTGCCGTGGCCCTGCAACCAGGTCAAATACATCTCGCACTTCCCTGAGGCCAGGGAGATCTGGTCCTACGGCTCGGGGTATGGCGGGAACGCGCTGCTGGGCAAGAAGTGCTACGCGCTGCGGATCGCCTCGGTCATGGCCCGCGACGAGGGCTGGCTGGCCGAGCACATGCTCATCCTCAAGATCACCCCGCCGAAGCAGGAGCCACGCTACATCGCCGCGGCCTTCCCGTCTGCGTGCGGCAAGACCAACCTGGCCATGCTGCAGCCGACCATCCCCGGCTGGAAGGTCGAGACCATCGGCGATGACATCGCCTGGATGCGGTTCGGCGCCGACGGCAGGCTGTACGCGATCAACCCGGAGGCCGGCTTCTTTGGTGTCGCGCCCGGCACCGGCGAGAAGACCAACGCCAACGCGGTCGCGACCATGTGGGGCAACAGCATCTTCACTAACGTCGCGCTGACCGACGACGGGGACGTGTGGTGGGAGGGGCTGACCGACGAGCCGCCGGCGCACCTGACCGACTGGAAGGGCCGGGACTGGACCCCAGACTCACCCGAGCCCGCGGCGCACCCCAACTCCCGCTTCACCACCCCTGCCAGCCAGTGCCCGATCATCGCACCGGAGTGGGATGACCCCACTGGCGTGCCGATCTCGGCCATCTTGTTCGGCGGCAGGCGGGCCAGCACGGTACCGCTGGTCATCGAGTCCTTCGACTGGGATCATGGCGTGTTCCTCGGAGCCAACATTGCCTCCGAGAAGACCGCCGCCGCCGAGGGCAAGGTCGGCGAGCTGCGCCACGACCCGTTCGCGATGCTGCCGTTCTGCGGCTACAACATGGGCGACTACTTCGCCTACTGGCTGAACATCGGCCAGACGCACGACCAGGCGAAGCTGCCGCGGCTGTTCTACGTCAACTGGTTCCGCAAGAACGCCAGCGGCGAGTTCGTGTGGCCAGGTTTTGGCGAGAACATCCGTGTGCTGAAGTGGATCATCCAGCGGCTGACCGGCGAGGCCGAGGCCACCGCGACTCCAATCGGCTATCTTCCGGCCCCCGGATCACTTGACCTCGATGGCCTGGACGTCAGCTGGGCGGACCTCGCCCTGCTGCTCACGGTGGACACCCGGGCCTGGAAGCTGGAGGCAGAGCACATTCCCGAATTCTTCCGCACCTTCCATCGGCACCTGCCCCGGCAGCTGTGGGACCTGTACCAGGACCTGGTCGAACGCCTCGGCTGACTCGCGCCAGACCAGGGGGCTGATGCAGGACGAATCCAGCCCGGCCAGCGGACGCTCCGGTGAGTGACCAGCGGGAAGGAGTCGTGGTGTCTGGTGATGCCGGTATCGCCGGGCCGGCCATGCACCCGCAGGTGACCACGCAGATCGTGTCCGGGATGGCGGGGCAAGACGGCCGGCCGGGTCAGCCGACGGATGCGCAGCTGGGCCATGAGCACCCTGGGGCCAGGCCGTGACCGGCGGCAGCCCACCGGTTTGGGAGGAGACACTGCGTGATGGCCGGGTGGTGGTGCTCCGGCCACTGCGTGGTGGAGATGCCGTGGAGGTTGGGGCGCTGTGGCGCCGTCTGGATGCCCGGGACCGGCGCCGGTTCACTGACTTGGCTCATCTCATGCCCGACCGTGCAGGTGACGTTGCCATCCCACGGCCTGGTCACACGGCGGGAATCGTCGCGACCACCCAGGGCACCTGGCCAGGGCGGATCGTGGGTGTGGCGCGGTATGAGCGCACGGCCGCAGATAAGGCCAGGATGCTGGTGTTCGCCGACGCGTCGTGGCGGCGCGCCGGACTTGGCACCCTGCTGGTACGGCGGCTGGCTAGTGCTGCCCGGCACGCGGGGGTGCGGCGGCTGACCGGTGACGTCCCCCGGGGCGATGCGGCGATGCTGGGCCTGCTCGATGAATTGGGGCTGGAGTACGAGGAGCAGGTGACAGCGGCCAGCGTGCACGCCAGTTTTGCCGTGCAGGAAACTGACGCCTACCTTGATGCGGTGCTGGCCGACCAGCGCGCGGCGGCCCAGGCGGCGGTCGGGCCGTTTCTGGCCCCGGGGTCGATTGCCGTGGTCGGGGCCAGTGACAAGCCGGCCAGCATCGGCGGGCTGTTGCTGGCCAACCTGCTGGCCAGCGGTTTCACTGGGCAGATATACGCAGTCAACCCCCACCATCAGGTCATCTCGGGCGTCCCGGCCTGGCCCGACCTTCCCTCCTGCCCCCAGCCGCCGGACCTGGCGCTGGTGGCTGTACCCGCGCCGCTGGTTGCTGAGGTAGTGGACCAGGCGGGTCGGCTTGGGGTCCGGGCGGTGTGCGTGATCTCGGCCGGCTTCGCTGAGGTCGGCGGCGAGGGACGGAGCCGGCAGGAGGAACTGCGCCACCATGCCTGGGCCGCCGGGGTGCGGCTCATTGGGCCCAACTGCATGGGGCTGCTGAATGGCGGGCCTGATCCCCGGTTCAACGCCACCCTCAGCTCCTCCTTCCCCCCGCCCGGGCGCCTGGCCTTCGTGTCACAGTCCGGCGGGCTGGGTTTTGCCGCCCTCTCGCTGCTCACCGGCCCCTCGCTCGGTGTGAGCGGCTTCGTGTCGGTTGGCAACACCGCCGACCTGACGCCCAACGAGCTGCTGCTGTACTGGGATGAAGACCCGGGCACCGGCGTCATCTTGGCCTACCTGGAGTCGGTAGCCCACCCCCGCGAGTTCGCCCGGATCGCCCGGAGCATTTCCCGGCACAAGCCCATTGTGGCGGTGAAGGCCGGCCGTACCGGCGCCGGGCGCCGGGCGGCGTCCTCGCACACGGCCGCGATGGCAGCCAGTGAAACGGCGGTCGATGCGCTGTTCCACCAGGCCGGAGTGATCCGCGCCGCGACGCTGGAGGACATGTTCGGCGTCGCCGCCGTCATGTCCTCGCAGCCGGTGCCCGCAGGACGGCGGGTCGCGGTCCTCACCAACGGTGGGGGGCCGGGCATTCTGGTCGCCGACGCCTGCGAGGCGGCCGGGCTGCTGGTGCCGGAACTGTCGGAAGATACCCAGGCAGCGCTGCGGGCCGGCTTGCCGGCCCAGGCAGCCGTCGGCAACCCGGTGGACGTCGTTGCCAGCGCCAGCGCCGACCAGTACGGACGATCACTGCGCCTGCTGAGCGCCGCCGAGGAGGTCGACGCAATCATCGCGGTGTTCATCCCGCCGTTTGCCACCTGGGCCGAAGACGTTGCCCGCGAGATCAGCGCCGCTGTGACCGACAAGCCCGGCAAGCCCGTGATCGCGGTCTTCATGACAGACGAGCCGCCACCCACCAGCCTGACCGATTCCGGCATCCCTACCTTCACCTACCCTGAGCAGGCGGCCGCCGCACTGGGGCACATCGCGCGGTGGGGCGAATGGCGGGCCCGGCCCGCCGGCCACGTCGTGACGCCCCCGGGCATCGACCCGGCCCGCGGCCGGGCCGTGATCGCCGCGGTGCTGGCCAGCCAGCCCGGAGGCGGGTGGGCTGACGCAACGGGCGCCAGCGAGCTTCTCGCCGCCTATGGCATCGCCGCCGTCCGCTCCCGCCTGGTCCGGACCCCGGCCGGAGCCGCAGCGGCCCAGGCCGAACTGGGCGGACCGGTTGTGGTCAAGATCGCCTCGGCCATCCACAAGAGCGACGTTGGCGGCGTCGCGGCCGGCATCGGCAGCCCGCAGGCGGCAGCGGACGCGGTTACCGCGATACGGGCTGCTATGAGCGAGGCCGGCATGGCCGGGCACGCCACGGAATTCCTTGTCCAGGAACAGATACGCGACGGCGTGGAAATGATCGTTGGCGTGAGCCATGACCCGGCCTTTGGCCCGCTGGTGCTGGCCGGGCTCGGCGGGACGACGGTGGAGGTTCTCGGCGACGTAGCGGTCCGCATTACCCCCCTCAGCAACACCGACGTCGATGAGATGCTCCGTTCGCTGCGCTCGTACCGGCTGCTCACCGGGTACCGCCAGTCCCCGGCGCTGGATGTGGTGGCCTTTGCCGAGCTGCTGCACCGGGTCAGCGCCATGGTGGAAGACATCCCCGAGATCACCGAACTCGACCTCAACCCGGTATTCGTGCGCCGGCACGGCGCCGTCGTCGCCGACGTCCGCATCCGTCTCACCGGATGACCACCTGGCCCGATCCGAGCCCGGCGACGGGCACGGAGATCGGTATCGGGTCGGGCCGGCGACCAGCCGGTCACTACAGCTGGCGCAGGTAGGCGTCGGCGCGTTCCGCGGCCTGAAGGCGGATCCGGCCATCGACGGCCTGTACGCCGTCCGGGCGGGCGAAGACCGGGCTCAGCTCAAGCTCGGCAATCTGCGGCAGGTCAACGGCCATCTGGGAAGCGCGCAGCAGCAGGTCGCGCACTGCGCCGAGGTCGGCGGCTGCGGCGCCCGGGCGGCCAAGCAGCAGCGGGGCGGCGCGGATGGAGCGGATCAGCTCGTCGGCATCGGAGTCGGTGAGCGGGGCGAGCCGGGCCGCGCGGTCGGCCAGCACGTCGGCGGCCGCGCCGCCGACCCCGAACAGCACCAGCGGGCCGACGACTTCTTCCTGCAGTATGTTGATCATCACTTCGACGCCGCCGGTGACCATCGGCTTGACGATGACCCCGGCCAGCCGGTGGCCGAAGGTCTCCTGCAGCGAGCTGAACCCACTGCGGACCTCGTCCGCACCGTGCAGATTGATCAGCAGGGCGCCGGCGCCACGCGCACGCACCAGGCCGGGCACGTCCGCCCGGAGCGCGACTGGGCCGCCAAACCGCGCCGCAGCCGCGACGGCGCCGTCCGCCGTCACCACCCCGATGCTGTCCGCCTGCGGCACCCCGTAGCAGGCGAGGAGTTCCACGGTCGGGTCCAGCGGCAGCCAGCCGCCGGCCGGCCGGCCGGCCAGGAATTCCGCGACCAGGCGCTTCGCCTGGTCCTGGCGCAGGCCATCGAGGCTCGGCACGGTTCCCGGCGGAGTCGCCCGCCACCTGCCGTAGTGCGCGGCGTGGCGGAGGGCGCGGGCGGCGGACTCGGCGTAGCCGTAGGCCGGCACGGCGCGCGAGTCCGTGCCCGGGGCCCGCAGCAGCCTGACCACCTCCACCTGGTCCAGCACCGCCGCGGCGGCCGGCACGGGCAGCCGCGCGGCGGGGATCTCGGGCACCAGGTCAGCGCCTGCGCTAGCGGCGGTCAGCGCCAGCACCGCGTCGACACCGGGGTCGGCACCGGCCAGCTCCAGGCATTGCCGGAACAGGCCGGCATCGACCAGCAGGGTGGTATCGACCGGCCCGGCCACCACGGCCTCGTGCGGGAGAAGATCACGGAGCGCCCGCTGGGTGGCCGCGGCCAGGGTGGCGACCTGCAGGCCCACGTCGCCGCACGCGTCGGCGGCAAGCACCGCGGCGCCGCGGGTGTTCGACACAACCGCCACCCTGTTACCCGCGGGGACCGGCTGGGTGGCCAGCAGGGCCGCGGTGTCGAGCATCTCGCCGAGGTTGGCGGTGGCGATCATCCCGGCCTGCCCGAACAGGGCCTGCCTGGCGATCAGCGGGGTAGCCGCAGCGGCGCGGGCCCCAGCCAGGCGGCGGCCCGTCACGGACCGGCCCACGTTCACGACCAGCACCGGCATGCTGCGGCCGACCCGCCGGGCGGCGCGGGCGAACCGGGCCGGGTTCGCGATCGACTCCAGGTACAGCATGGCCAGCTTGGTCGCCGGATCGGATTGCCACCACAGCAGCATGTCTGCGCCGGATACGTCGTCTTTGTCGCCGAGTGAAACCAGCGAGGAAACCCCGACGCCCAGCCGGGACAGGTGCTCAACTAGCACGAAGCCGGTGCCGCCGGTGGACTGGAATGCCAGGCCGGCGCTTCCCGCCGCCGGATGGCGGCCCGCGAAAGTAGCGTCCAGGCCGATCCCGGGACTGGCTACGCCGAAGGAGGCCGGCCCGACCATCCGCATGTCATGGCGGCGGCAGATACGCAGCGCCTCCGCGCGGGCCGCGCCGTCAAGTCCCGCTGCGAGCACCACCAGGGCCTTCACCCCGCGCCGCCCGCATTCCTCGGCGATCCCGGGCACCGCGGCCGCCGGCGTGGCAATGACCGCCAGGTCGACCTGCTCGGGCAGCGCGGCCGCCGACGGCACGCAGGGAACGCCGTCCAGTTCGGCCACGGCCGGGTTGACCGCATACACCGGGCCGGCGAAGCCGCCGGTCACGATGTTCTGCAGGATGACCCGCCCGACCGACCCAGGGCGCCGGCTCGCGCCGATGACCGCGACCGAGGCGGGGGTCAGCACGTGCCGCAGGCTGGCCACATCGGCCGACCGCTCCCGCTCGGCCACCGTGTCACCGTAGGGCCCAAAGGCGGCGTCGGCCGGGCCGGCCGGCAGCGGGAACGTGAGGTCATACATGCCATCCGCCAGGGCACGGTGCACCTGCAGCCCGGCGTCAGCGAACATGCGCAGCATGGCCGCGTTCTCGCTCAGTGTCTCCGCGGTCAGGGCGCGGCACCCCCGGGCGCGGGCCAGCGAGACCAAGTGCTCCAGCAGCAGCGTGCCGACGCCACGGCGATGCATGTCATCGGCGACGGTGAAGGCGACCTCCGCGGAAAGAGAGCCAGCGCCGTAGCCCTCGTAGGTGCCGCAGCCGATCACCTCGCCGTCCAGCACGGCGAGCAGCGCCGCGTGGTCTGGCCCGGGCTCGCGGCAGATGCGCCGCGCCTCCCGCTCCGCCGCCAGCGGGCTCAGGCTGAAGAAGCGCAGGTAGAGGTTGTCCGGGGACATCTTGGCATGCAGATCCCGCACCGCATCGAAGTCGTCAGGCCGGGCGGCCCGGATCTCGATCGTGGTGCCGTCGGTCAGCAGCGCGTAGGCGCTGGGCCTGGCCTGTGTGCTCACGTTCCCCTCTGCCTTCACCCGGCGGCTGCCGATCCCGCAGTTGCGCGTCCCCGGTACGGGGAAGCCTACGGGGCGTCAGGATCGGGCTAGATGTTCTGGTCCACGAGCATCGCGTTCTGGGCGAGCACCGACAGCCAGTTGTTCATCCGCTCGGCGTTGGTGGTGTCCTGCCAGTGCCGGAACAGACCAGCCGCGTCGCCGAGCGGCAGGCGGCCTTCGGCCTGGTGGATCTCCAGGTTCAACGATAGCCGGTCGAGGCCGCAGGCGTCCGTGGCGGCCCTCACGATCGCAGCCAGCCCGGCCGGCCCGTACATCGTGGCCAGCGATTGGCGGCCCTGGTACTCGAACGGGATCGGCAGCCGCATCAGGAAGGTGAAATGGTCGGAAAGGCCGCCGACGAGGGGATGCCCGTCATGCAGGTGGAAGTGCAGCTGCTTGCCGAGCCGCCCAATCGAGCGGGTCATGTCGAGCACGTCCGGCAGCGCTGCTGATACCGCGTGCTGGACATCCGCTACCAGGCTGGGCAGCCTGGCGTCCTCCGGGCTGAGGCTGCGCAGCCGGAGATCCGGATGCTCGCGCGCGAACCTGGCACCAGCCTGCCTGATACCGACGTGGCCCACGTCGATGCAGCAACTGACCCGGTCAACTTCTTTGAGCCGCTCCGCCACCTCGACGAACCAGCCGGGGTCATGGCCCGCCGCGTACTCAAGAAACAGAGGCGGCGCGCCGGGCCGCCGGGCCAGGCGGCTGCCGAGTTCGGTGAGCGCGGCCACCAGGGCTGCGGTCTGCGTGCCCATGTCCGACTTGTCGTGGACGACCATGCCGGACAGGCGTCCCGCGAAGCGGGCAGCGAACTCCTCGACCACCCCGCGGTCGCGCTCGCGCAGCATGTTCAGCCCGCGGCCCAGGTGGACCGTGGGCAGGCGGGGGTGGGGGGGCACGTATTTGAGTACGTGATCCAGCTGATCGGGGGTGTCGGCGTACGTTTCAGCGGCGAGGCCCGCCTGGGCGAAGCGGAGCCCGGCCAGCCTGAGCAGGGCAGTGTCACCGGCTATGCGCTGCTGGAACAGCGCGTGGACCGGCGGCAGGCCTGAGCTCTTACCGCTCGGTGGGCCGGGGCCTGGCTGGTCCTGCTGCCCTAGCTTCCCGGGATCCTGAAGATGTGGATCGACTGATCCTTGGACCGGCATCTGCGGTCTTGGTCCGGTTTCGCCTTGTCCGAGACCACCACGACCTGGTCCGGCGCGATCCATGACACTCCCTCGGCCGTTCCGTAGATAATTTCCCCATCGGCGTCCCTCGGGAACGCGTAGCAACTGCCCTCGCCGGTGATCTCCCAGCTTGACAGCTCGAGGCCGCCGACCCAAAGGGCCGAGGAGACCTGAGACACAACCGCGATCCGGTCGCCCCTCACGGCGACGCCACTGTAGTCCTCGAACAGGAGTGTTTCTGGCAGCCTGATCTTGCCCGCGCGCTGCCAATGGTGCTTGCCGCGGGTGAAGACGTGAATCCGCCCGCCGCCGGGGATGCGGCCCTTGGCGCCTCCTTCGCACTTGTTGCCTTCGCAGAGCCCGAGGAGATGGGGCAGGCCGTCGCGGTACACGCAGGTCAGGCCCTCCAGGCCCTTGTTGGGCCGGTCAAGCGGGAAGTCCAGCCATGCGTTCCCGAGGTAGCCCAGGCCCGCGTCGTACTCCTGCACCATGGCCATGTACTTTCCATGGCCACGGGGCAGCGACTCGATCAGGACATAGAACCGGCCCGACCAAGGGTCGTAGGCAATGTCCTCGAAGCCGCTGCGATGGCCCCGGTGCTGCTCGATGAACTGGTTCGCCCCGGCCGCAGCAGAAAGCTCCGCACCGATGAGGGCGATGTGCGGCAGGTTGTCGAAGATAACGTAGAACATGCCGTCCTTGGCCAGCACTCCGCTTGCTTCCAGCCTCGGGTCCAGTTCGAACTGGTCAAGGAGGTCGAAGATCTTTACCTCCTTGACCAGTTCAAGCTGCTTTTCGGGTGCTTGCATGGCAGTCATGGCCGGCCTTCCTGGGCCCCGCCGGGCCGCGTCAGCTGACGCCCGCAGGGGCGGCGTTTCCCAGGGGGGCAGCGAACGCCGCGGGGTCGGTGGCGCGCGGCATCGTCTTCCTCAGCTGCTGCAGTTGCTCCCGTGCGCTGTCTCGCCGCATCCGGACATAGTGGATGATGCCCTCTGCTTTCTCGTTGCCGTGCCTGAGCTCGTTCTGCTGGCAGCCACTCCAGTAGACCTCGTCGTTGGTGAACTGGCGGCCGGTGAACGGCTGCCCGTAGGGGGTCCCTGATTCCAGGTAGGCCGCCTGGCGGACCCGTGCCCAGAGGCCGTCGTCGGAGCTGGCGCCGATCACAGCGCTGATCGTGTGCGGATTGAATTCGGTATCGATCAGGTGCTCCAGGAAATCGAGGTAATACTGACGGTAGTCACCGTTGCGGAGCAGGTTGCGGACCAGCGGAATGCGCGACTCGCCGCCGCCCCGCCGCTGGCGGTGGGTGTTGCTCTCCCAGTCGAGAATGTCGGTGTACTGCCACTGTGTGCCGAAGTAGTCGATCCCCAGGCAGTTGTCGTAGTCCCAGGGAATGAAGGTGAAGTAGGGCGACCGCATGAAATCATCTGCCGCGCCCGGCCGCCCCGAGTTGTAAAGATAGTAGTTCGATGGGGTCTTGAAGTAGTTGTCCCAGCTGCCGAGCAGCAGGTTGACGCTCGCCCACCGGAGAAAGGCGTGCGCGTTCATGATGGCGTCCACCGACTCGCGGAAAGCGTCGGTCTCGAACCGCTGGGTGCCGCCGGGCAGCCCCACACCGTTGATCACCGCGATGAACCGGGCGAGATCATCGTAGCTGCTGGCCCTGGGGTCGTCCTCGTTGGTCTTGAGCCGGTAGGTGAGATCGTCGCTGCCTGGCGTGAAGTACTGGCGCCCGCTGTCGTCACCGTCAGGCGCGGTCCGGTGTTCCAGCGTCGCGCAGCCGACATCACCGCAATACGCCTTGTACAGGTTGCCCCGGTGGTTCGCGCCGAAGTGATCCTTCAGGAACCTCTTGTCGACCTGCTCGATGACGGCGAACAGGCCGGCGTACGTCGCGTCGAACGCCAGCTTCGCGTAGGTGTGCCGCGGTGACGGCACCGCCGCGCGGCCGAACAGGCGCCAGGCCAGCGCCTCGCGCATTTGCGAGGGGTCGTTGTACATCGACTTGAGATTGACACGTGCCTGGCCGGCCAGCCGCTCGCCGCCCTGGCCCGGTTCGAGGCTGATCTTCCACGACCGTTTCGGGGCTCGCAGCGTCCGGTTCCCGCTATTGGCCAGTGCGAAGGTCCGCGTGCTGAACGCGGCGCCCTCGCCGGGCGGCGCGGGAACGGCCCGCCCGTCGTCCGGGTCCGCCGGCCACATATCGAGGCGCGCGCCGCCCGGCGCCTGCTCCGGATGCACCAGCACACCCTGCGGACGCGGGAAGCCGGTGACATGGATCATGTGCATGCTGGCGCCGAAGAAATCGGCCTTCTGCTGTGCTGCCGTGGTCGCGTCCACCGCGTCCTCCCGCCTGAGCCTGCCTGAAGCGCCGGCGCCAGGGGGCGGCCAACCTGCTTGGCCCGCCTCCTTCTTCCCGGCCACATCAGGTCAGAGACACCGATGCCCGGCCTGATACATCCCGCCCGGTTCATCCCCCGCTGTGCTGCCGCCGATTCCGGAGATCAGGCGTTAACCGGCTGGAAGGTCCGGCTTGGCGCGATAGCCCAGTGCCGCGGCGAGCGCGAGCACGCTGCGCGGGGTGTACGCGATGCGCCACAGGCCGCCATGCGCGGCGGCGTGCGCCTCGTCCTGCCAGGGATGCGGCTGCGCCGGGCCACCACCGGTGTGCAGGTCATGGACGAGGAGCGCGGCCATCAGAACCCTGGTTGTGGCCGGCTCGAAGACCTCGACACCGAACCGGTGCGCGCCGGCGTAAGCCGCGGCCAGTACCTGGTTCTTCACCACCGACCTGGTGCGTGTCGGCGGCGCGACGTTGAGTGACACGGCCGTACCGGCCTCCCGGGCAACGGTGGCGCGCCACCGCTGCAGCCGCTTGGCCAGCACGTAGTTAGGCCCTTGCTGCAGCACCAGGCTGTCGTTGATCCCGGGGTCAGCGCCGGGCGGGTAGGCGCGGCGGAGCAGCCGGCCCCCGGACAGCGCCCGCAGCAGCCAGCTGGCCAGTCTCATCCCTCCCGACCGGGTCGCGTAGGCCGAGGCGGACTGGGCGACCGCGTCAGCCGGGACCGCGAACACGTCGGTCGGCGTGGCGAGGAATGCGAGCGCGACATCGCCGCGCCTGGCCTGCAGGCGCATGGTCAGTGTGTCGACGGCCGCGGACAGGCGGACATTGGCCGCGCCGTCGGCGTAAACGTAATTGCCCAGCACCAGCGGGCCGTCAACGGCGGCGAGCCAGTCGGCGACGGCCGGGACTTCGCTGGCCAGGTCGAGGCCCGCGCGTTCCGTGAGGTCCCCGGCCTGGCCTGCGGGCTGGTGCTGGCCAGGCGGCTGCGCAGTGACGGGAACCAGAAGTGTCCCCGCGCTGCGCCGTGCGGTGTCCAGGACGCGCGCCCAGATAGGCGGCCGGGGCAGGTCAACCGCGATCACCCGGGCGCCCCAGCTCAGCAGCGGGGAAAGCGGGCCCACCTCGGCGCCTGCGCCGAGCACGGCGACCGTGTGGCCGGGCACGCGGAGCCACTCCGGGTGCGCTGCGACCGTCTGGACCGCGGCCGCGCACGACGGCTCGATCACGCCGCCCGCCACCCACGCCTCCAGCTGCCGCAGCAATGCGCCGCCGCGCAGTGCGTCGCCGCGGTATGGCAGTGACAGGCCCTCCCCGGCCCGCCCGGCACCCGGCACCGTGACCGTGCCGACCGGCCGGCCCGCAGGTTCCGAGAGCAGACTGCCGAGCCCGGTCTCAGCGCCGCCGGCCGGCGCGACGCGCATCCGCCGGTGCATCGACTCCAGGCCGGCCCGGGCGACCGATACCGCGCCCTCCTTCGATACCAGCCCAGCTTCGACGAGCCGGCGAAAGTGCACCAGATAGCCCTTGCGCCAGTCGGTATCCCGCTCCGCAGCGGCTGCCCCGGCCGGGTCGGCTGCCCGCAGCGCATCAGCGACCACCGCCCGGCCCACCGCCGACGTGCTCCGGCGGCCGTCCGCTGCTGCGGGAAAGACAACCTCCGCAGGCCCCGCACCGCTCATTGCGCTCCCGTCATCGCCACGAGACAACCACGCTGACCGGCATCGCGCTACCCCCGCCCGGCCGGCGCTTCGGCTGCCGCTCCGGCGGGTCCGCCCGGCTGGGCCGGGCCCGGTGGCTGAACCCGCCCGCTGGCCCGGGCCCAGGCTGCGTGGCCCGCGGTAAGGTGCGGCGACGGTCCGCCGCACGGCCCGGGCCACGGACGGGAGGGACGGTGCTGCCATGGGCATCATGGATCTGTTCCGGCTCGACGGCCGGGTGGCGGTGGTCACCGGCGCATCCTCGGGCCTGGGGGTGGCGTTCGCGCAGGCCCTCGCCGAAGCAGGCGCGGACGTCGTCCTGGCGGCCCGCCGGGCGGGCCGGCTGGCGGAAACGGCGGGCCTGGTGAAGCAGGCCGGGCGGCGCGCCATCACTGTGCCGACGGATGTGGCCAGGCCGGAGGACTGCCAGCGGGCTGCCGCGGCCGCCGCGGCCGAGTTCGGGCGCGTTGACATCCTGGTCAACAACGCGGGGATCGGCACGGCCGTGCCCGCCAGCCGGGAGACACCAGAGCAGTTCCGGCAGGTCATCGACGTCAACCTGAACGGCAGCTACTGGATGGCCCAGGCCTGCGGCAAGGTCATGCGGCCGGGCAGCTCGATCATCAACATCAGCAGCGTGCTCGGGCTGACCACCGCCGGGCTGCCGCAGGCGGCCTACTCGGCGAGCAAGGCGGGGCTGATCGGGCTGACCCGCGATCTGGCCCAGCAGTGGACCGGGCGCAAAGGGATCCGGGTCAACGCCATCGCGCCCGGCTTCTTCGAGTCTGAGATGAGCAGCCAGTACCGGCCCGGTTACCTGGAAGCCATGCGGACCAGGATCCTGGCGGGCCAGCCAGGCGACCCACGCCAGCTCGCGGCCACCCTGGTCTGGCTAGCGGGCGACGCAGCCAGCTATGTGACCGGGCAGACCATTGTTGTCGACGGCGGCGTCACCCTCACCTGACCTGCGCAGCTGCCCGGGGCCCGGGATAGGCGCTGAACGGTCAGTGTTCCCGGTGCCGTGGTCCTGCCGCATACTGGTCCGGTGGAACCATCAGGTGATTCCGCCGGGGGGCAGATCCAGCCCCCCGCGGGCCGCCGCAGGCGGGGGCGCCCAGCGAGATTAGCAGGGCCATCCGACCAGGCCCTGCACCGGCTGGCCGGCTGGTATGCGATCGCCCTGCGTCTCGGCGGCGCGGTCTTGTTCACCGCGGTAGCCGTGCTGGCCGCGACGCAGCAGATCTCCGGCTGGTGGCTGGGCGTGTCGCTGGCCGCGCTGTGCTTGTGGTCAGCCTTCTTCACCTGGCGGGTCCGGCGGTCCGGGCTGAGGCCGGCCGTGGTCCTGGCCGACGCGGCAGTCATCTCGGCGCTGGCGCTGGCCCAGCAGCATCTGGTCCCGGCCGTGCTGATCATGGACAGCACGGCCTGGATGCTCCCGCTGGCCTGCACGTCGGTGTACATCCTGCAGATCGCGCTGCAGCCGTGGCTCGGGCTGCTCGGGGCCGCGATCGTGGTCATCGCTTACGGGATCGGCGCCGGCCGCCCGGCCGATGCCTGGCTGCTGGTGGTGGAGACGATCGTCGCCGCCGGGCTGGTGGCGGTGATCCGCGGCGGCGCCCGGCAAGCCGACACGTTCGTCGCCGCCAGCCTGGAGACGGAGCGGCGAATCCGGGCCGAGGAGGCACGGCGCGCTGACGAGCGGGAGCAGCACCGCCAGCTGCACGACACCGTCCTGTCCACGCTGACCATGGTTGCGGCCGGCGCCTTTGCTGAACCGACCCCGGCGCTGACCGCGCAGGCGGCCCGCGACCTGGGCGTGCTGCAAGGGCTCGCAGGCGCCCCACCCGGGCCAGGCAGGCTGGCGCCGCTGACCGACCTGCGACCGAAGCTGGAGCGGGCCGCGGCCAGCACCGGTGACCTGGCCGTGCGGCTGAAGCTCGTCCCGGTCACGCTGCCGTCTCCGGTCGCGGATCAGCTCGCCGCCTGCGTCGGCGAGGCGCTGCGCAACGTCGAGCGGCACGCCGGGACCGGGCAGGCGGAAGTGACCGTCACCGGCGGTGCTGGCTGGGCGGTGGTCAGGATCACCGACCGCGGCCGCGGGTTCGACTCGGCCGCCACCCCGCCATCCCGCCGGGGCATCCGCGAGTCGATCACTGGGCGGATGCTGGCGGCCGGCGGCCGGGCCGCGATCGCCAGCCGCCCCGGCGCGGGCACCACCGTCACCGTGAGCTGGCCAGCATGACCGCCGTGCAGCCGACGGCGATGATGTCCGGCCGCTATCAGCGGGCGTTCACCATCGCTGTGGTCTTCCTGGTCGCGGGCTGGCATTTCGCCGGAGCGGGCGGGCAGCTGCTGCATAACCGGTCGGCCTACGGCTCGTTCGCCTTCCAGGTCGTCATGTGGCTGGTCATGGCGCTGGCGATCATCGCCGGATCGGTCCTGGTGCTGCGCGGAACACCCGGCTGGCGCCCAGCCTGGGCGGTGGCCGTGGTCGCGCTGGCCGCCAGCACGGCGGCGGCCGCGGCCAGCCCGGACAGCCAGATGCTGGCGGTCAACTGGGCGTGGGGGAGCGCCGGGTGGATCGGGCTGCTCGTGCTGCTCCGCCGCCGGTTCCCCGAGCTGGCATGGTTCCTCGCCGCCGAGGCCCTGGCCATCCTGGGCGTGCAGCTCTCGGACGGGCTGAACCGCACCGACCTGGCCGGGTTCCTGGCCTTGCTGGCCTGGTCGACCGGCGCCCAGGTGGCCGTCGCCGCCGGGGTCAGGGCGCTGGATGCCGCCGCCGGCCAGGCTGGTGCGGCGGCGCGTAGTGAGCACGCCGCGCGCGGGCGGGCCGCCACCGCGGAGATCATCCGGGCTGCCCGGCACGCCCGCTGGCTGGCGCTGCAGGAAAGCGCGGTCCCGCTCGTCACCGAGCTGGCGGCCGGGACAGCTGACCCGGGCGACGCGCAGGTGCGCACCAGGTGCGCGGTGCAGGCGGCCCGGCTGCGCCGGCTGCTGGCCGAGGGCGACGAGGTACCCGGCTCGCTGGTGCACGAACTGCATGCGAGTGCCGACGTGGCCGAGCGGCGCGGGGTGGCCGTCGAGATCGAGACGGCCGGGCGGCTGCCCCAGGTGCCCGCCCCGGCCCGGCGGGTGATCACCGACGCTGCCATCGCGATCCTGACCGCCGCGCGCAGCCAGGTGCGGATCACCCTGGCGGCGGTGGCCGCCGGAATCGCCGTCAGCTTCGTCGCCGATACCGGCGCCGCCGTCCGGCTGCCCGCAGCCGGCGAGGGTGTCGCCATCGAGCAGCAGCAAGACGGCGGCATGCTGTGGGCGGAGGCGCGATGGAACAGCCGGTGACGGTCGCGATTATCGAAGACCATCCGGTCGTCACCGAGGGGGTGGCGTCCTGGATCCGGTCCGATCCCGGCCAGCGGGTGCGGCTGGTGCAGACGTCGCGCGACCTGACCGGGCTGCGCACCGGGCCGGGACCAGCGGCCAACGTGGTCATCCTGGACCTGGAGCTGTCCGGCGAGCTGGTCACCACGCAGATCCCCGGGCTGGTGGCCGCCGGGTACCGGGTGGTGGCCTTCTCCGGGCACAGCGATCCGGCGATCGTGATGGAGACGCTGGACAACGGCGCGCACGCCTACGTGTCCAAGGAGGAGGGCCGCGACCATCTGGTCGAGGCCGTGCTGGCCGCCGCCGCCGACCGGCCGTATGTGACCCGGTCACAGGCCAGGGCGATGCTCGCCGACCAGCACCCGGCCCGGCCGGCCCTGTCGGAGCAGGAGGCGCTGCTGCTGTGGTTCCAGGGCATGTCGAAAGCATCGGTCGGGCGGCGCATGTCGATCAGCGAGAACACGGTCCGGCAGTACATCAGCCGGGCCCGCGCCAAGTACGCGGCCACCGGGCGGACCGCGCCGAGTAAGGACGCGCTGCTTGCCCGCGCGATCGAGGACGGCGTTATCAAGCCGGGCGAGATCTTGCCGTATGAGTCATTCGCCCGTGGCGCAGCCGACCGCCCCAGCCCGGGTGTCCCGGGCCGGTAACCGGCCCGGGACACCCTAGCCCCCCCTCCCGGAGCTCGCCCCCCCAGGCGAATCAGCCGCAGGCTGGCGCCAGGCTGCATGACCGGGCGCCGCGGCGTCACTAGCTCGCGGGCTGGCGCACAGTCAGCCTTCCCGATCGGGGGGCGCACTGTCATGACGCCCGATCGGGTGACAGGGCGCAGCCGGGTTTCTGCCCGTACCACAGCGGGCAGGCGCGGTACATGAGCCAGGCGGTGGGCGGGACCGGGATCGTGATCGTAGGCGGCGCCATGGCTGGGGGCAACGCCGCCGTGACCCTGCGGGAGGAGGGTTACCGGGACCGGGTCACCCTGATCGGCCAGGAAATGGGCGTGCCCGTTGGCCGGCCCCCGCTGTCCAAGACGTACCTTCGGTCGGAGGAGGATCTCGCGGACTGGTACGTGCGGCCCGCGGGCTGGTACGCGGAGCACGGCGTGGAGCGCCTCGCCGGGTCCAGTGTCACGGTCATCGACACCGCCGCACATACGGTCCAGCTGAGCTCGGGCCAGCAGCTGCCGTACCAGAAGGTCCTGATAGCCACGGGCGGGCAGAACCGGCGGCTTGAGCTTCCCGGGTCTGGGCTGCCTGGCCTGCATTCGCTGCGGACGGTCGCGGAGTGTGACGCGATCAAGGCCGAAGCAGTGGCCGGCCGGCGCGCGGTCATCGTTGGCATGAGCTTCATCGGCTCCGAGGTGGCGGCCTCGCTGGTCCAGCTCGGGGTCCAGGTGACCGCCATCTTCCCCGGCAGATTCCCGCTAGAGCGGGTACTCGGCCCGGACATCGGCGCGGTATTCGCGGCCATCCACCGCGTGAACGGCGTCGAGCTGCTCGCCGGGGATCAGGTCGCCGCGTTCGAGGGGACAGAGCGGCTGGAGGCGGTCACCACCGCCGCCGGGGTTCGCGTCGCGTGCGACTTCGCGGTGGCTGGTGTCGGGATCGAGCCCGTGGCCCCGGCTTTCGCGGGGCAGCCGGTCGCGCAGGATAACGGTGTTCTGGTCGACGAATTGTGCCGGGCCAGCGCGGCCGACGTGTACGCGGCCGGCGATGTGGCGAACCATCTGCACCCGGTCTTCGGCCGGGTGCGGGTCGAGCACTACAACAATGCGGAGAAGCAGGGTGCCGCGGCGGCCAGGTCGATGCTGGGCTCGGCTGCTCCTTACGACTACATCCACAGCTTCTGGTCAGATCAGTACGACCACAAGCTGGAGTATGTCGGCCATGCCACGAAGTGGGATGAGTTCGTGGTCCGGGGGAGTCTGCAGGAACGCAGGCTGCTCGGGTTCTACCTCGTTAACGGGGTGGTCCGGGCCGCGGTCGGGCTAGACCGCGGTGGTGATCCGGAACTGGACCGCGGGGCGGAGATGGCCGCAGCCGCGCGCCTGGTGGCCGGCCAAGCCCGGCCTGCTGCCGGACGGCTCGCTGACGAGCAGGTGGACCTGTGGTCGCTGGCGGGGCAGGCATGAGCCACCCGGACTGCCCCGGCCGTGGCTAGGCATTTAGGCATTGGAGAAGAGCGGGATGTTCGCGCCGCTGGCCGGAGCCAGCGGGCTATCGAGCAGCGCGAGAATCAGTTCGGCGACGTCACCGGGGGTCAGGCCCGGGCGGAGCTCGGGATTGGCCCGGCGCAGCATCTGCGTATCGACGGCCCCCGGGCTCACGCAGATGGCGCTGATGCCGTGCGGCCGGCCTTCTACGGCGATCGCCTCGGTCAGGCCGACGACCCCGTATTTGGAGACGTTGTACGCGCTCAGCCCGGGGAACTTCTCGGTCGCGTAGATGCCCGACAGCGAGGCGATGTTGACGATCCGCCCGCCGCCTTCCGCGCGCATGGCGGTGAAGGCCGCACGGCAGCACAGGAACGACCCGGTCAGGTTGATCCCCAGCGTCTCGGCCCAGATATCCCACGTGGTCTCGCCGAACGGCGCGGGCGTCAGCACACCGGCCGCGCAGACCAGGGCGGCCAGCCGGCCGGCCTGCGCGGCGGTGGCGAACAGCCGCTCGACCTGTTCGGGCCGGCTGACATCGGTGGGTACCGGCGTGGCTTCGCCCCCGGCGGCCTGGATGCGGCCGGCGGCGGCGGCGAGCGCGCCGCGGTCACGGGCCGCGAGAACGACGTGCGCTCCGGCGCTGGCCAGCGCCCCGGCGGTGGCCGCCCCGATACCCCGGCTGGCCCCGGTCACCACCGCGACCCGTCCTGCCAGCCAGTGCCCGGGGTCAGTCATTGACTGTCGCTCCGCTCGCCGGGGGGCTGACTCGCCGGTAGAGCTGCTCGTGCGCATCCAGGCTCCGTTCCAGGTCAAGATGCCTTTCGGCATGATCCCGGCAGGCCGTGCGGGAGATCTGGGCCGACTTGCGCACGGAGTCCGCGGCCGCCTGGATGTTATCTGGCGCGACCAGGAAGCCAGTCACGCCGGCCACGATTATCTCGGCCAGCCCACCGCGGTTGAACCCGACGACGGGAGTCCCGCACGCCTGAGCGTCGGCGGCGGCCATGCCGAACGGCTCGTCCCACTGGGCCGGGCAGAGCACGACCGCTGCGCGGGCCATGGCCGCCCAGATGGATTCGCGGGGTACTCCGGGATGCACCGCTACGCCGGGTGCATCCCGCCGGGTCGCGATCTGGTCTCGCGCGTACCCGGCGTCATAGGCGTCGCCGTATACGTCGATCCGGGCCCCGGCCGCCTGGGCGATGTCTATCGCTTCGGCGGCTCCCTTCTCGGGACTCAGCCGGCCCGCGAAAACGGCGCCGGTCCCGGCCGCGGCCGACCAGGGGACGGAGCGCGTCGGCACATAGGGCGGGAGGGTCGCGTCGACCCGGGTGACCGCGCGCCAGATGCTCGCCTGGGACGCGGACACGCAGGCCACGGCCGGGGGCTGGGCGCTGTGCGCGGCCTGGCGGAGCGCGGCCGCGATCGCCGGGTCCGGTGGCAGGTGCAGCGTGTGCACGACTGGCGTGCCCAGGCCCGCGGCGAGGGTGATCGCCGGCGCGTCAAAGGCGTGATTGTGGATCAGGTCGTAGCAGTTCCCGCGGACCGCGGCGTAGGCGCTGGCAAAGGCGGGCTCAGCCGGGGCCGGATCGGTGCTGGCCGGGCCAGCCGCCCGGTACCGGGTGACCGCCAGAGACCCCGGATCGACCCCGGTATCGATGACCGTGACCCCGGGTATCCGCGATCCGGTGGCCGCGTACACGTGAACCTCGTGGCCCCGGCCGGCCAGGCCGCGGGCCAGATCGGAGATGAAGGCCTGCGAGCCCCCGCCCTGGGGCTCGCGGATGGCTGACACGAGTGGCGCCATGATCGCGACCTTCATCCAGCGACCACCTTGAACGCGAGATCACGCGGCGGATTGATGCCCAGCACGTCGTAGGGGACCCGCCGGCTGCCCCGGCGGCGCACCTGCGGGACCGCATGCGGATAGAAGATCTCGGCCAGCTCCACCGCCTCGCGGTGGCTCGCGAACTCCGCGGCCATCGGCCCCGCGAAGCTCTGGTACTGGTAACCGTGGGCGGCGAGCCAGCTGAGGTTGTTCGGCCAGACGATGGCGACACAGCCGCCGGGCTGGCACACCCGCTCCATCTCGGCCAGGCCGGCCTCGCCCCCATGGCCGGGCGCGGGGGTGAGGACAGAACACGCGACGACCAGATCGGCGAAGCCGCTCGGCACCGGCAGATCGTCGAAAAACCCGCGCCTCACCTGGGCGCGGTCCCCATGGGGGGCCTGGGCCAGCTTCCGCTCAAGTATCTGGCGCAGCCCGGTAGCCGGCTCGATAGCCACCACCTGCCGGCCCCGGTCGATGAGTTCCAGCGTCAGCCGCCCGGAACCGGCGCCGACCTCGACAATCCGGTCTGCGGAGCGCGGCAGCCAGTCGATGACCCCGCGATGGAGCCGCTCCGCACTGGCCATCCGCTCGTACAGCTCCGGCTCGATCCGGTACAGCAATTCCCAGGCCAGGGTTGGGTCGGCCCGCGGATCGCAGCTCCCGTCAGGAGCATAACGACGCGTCTCGTCGCTGGTGAGTACCCCAAGGTCCGCGGCGGTGTAGCGGGTGCTCAGCGGCCGGCCCAGGCGGGCCGGGTCCTCAGAGGTGATCACCGACCTCGGCCCAGTTCTTGTCGGTCTCCGAGACCCGGACCGACCGCAGCACCCCGGCAGGAAGCTCGGGCTGGAGCCTTTCCCAGAAGGTCACCGCGAGATTTTCTGTTGTCGGGATGAGTCCTTTCAGCCACGGCACGTCGGTATTCAGGTTGCTATGATCGACGTCCTGGATGATCTGCTGGTATATGACTTCTGAGAGCCGTTTCAGGTCCAGGACATAGCCGCTGGCGCTGTCGATCTTCCCAGCCACCACAACGTCCAGTGTGTAATTGTGGCCATGCAGATTGACACATTTCCCGAACATGCGCCGGTTCTCGTCGTCGGACAGGTCCGGATTACGTAGCTGGTGCGCGGCGTTGAACGACTCGCGCCGGCTTACCAGCACAGTCGCCGGGCTGTTCATGGCCCTGGGTGGCGGTGCGCGCAGCCACGTCCATGACGGCCGTGATAAGCCATTTCGCGTCCTCCAGGCTCTTCGCTCGGCAGCCCGACCATGTCACCTTGGTCACGATGCCGTCGGGCGAATCAGCAGCCCATCGATGCGACCGGCCCGCTAAGCGGCCACCGCCAGGACGGCCCGGGCTGCGACCACAAAGTTTACAACGCGTCCCGACGCCGCCCCCTGCCCGCCGCTGGCCAGCCGGGATGCGGTGACGGCTAGCGCGGCCCCGGGCCGGCCGAATCCGGCGGCGGCCCGGCTGCCGCGGATGGGCTGGACCGGCCACCGTGGTGGCACTGGCGCCAGCTGGGCCACGGTCAAGGCGGCAACGGAGATGGGTGCCGGGGCTCATAAACAGGAAACTCCGAGCCATCCGGCAAGCGGATGGCGGCCAGCAGCCCCCACCCCTGATCGGTGACGTCCCGCGCCACTTCGATTCCTTTGCCGCGCAATCCGGCGAGTGTGGCGTGAATGTCGTCACACATAAGGTAAAGCTCCGGCCGGCCGCTGTCCGCAGCCGGGTGCACAGCCAGCTCAGCCGGGGGCAGAGCGAAAATCAGCCAGCCCCCGCCTCCGTCAACCGACGGCAGGCCGAGCACATCCTGAAAGAACGCGCGGACCTTCCCGGCCTCGGGCGAGAACACGATCGCATGCACGCCAGTGATCACGCGATGATCCTAACCTTGGCGTTCCGCGTCCCTGGGTTGATGGCCCGGACCCTCGGCCTGATCGCCCCGCTGAGCGGACCGCCGCGGCTGGCGGCCGGGCTGTCGTACCGGGCGCGACGGCTCAGCCCGCTGGCGCCAGGGTGGCGGCGACGGCTTCGGGATCGGCGCAGCCGACGATCCACTCATCCCAGGGGGCACCGGCCAAGCGCACCCGCACGCCGCGGGGCGTGTCGCGGTGGACGGCGACGAACACCTTCTCGCCGTGGCCGCGGACAGTGGCCACGGAGGCGACGCCGGGGACGCGCATCCCGACCTTGAACCCGGCCCCGATCCCGGTCCAGCTGTGCGCGTCGTCGAGCACCTCGACACCGCGAATCGCCGACAGCGGCACACGGAGGTCGCCGTGGACGGCCTCGGCCTTCTCCGCACCCGATAGGTGAAGCACCAGTTCGCTGCCTGCCAGATGCAGCTCTGCCATGCCAGACTCCTCACTGCCAGGTTGCTACCTCGTTTCTACACCGCCCAGCCCGCCGCCCAAGCACCCGGAAGGTGCCTTCCGGACTGATACGGGCGGGCCTTGGCCAAGCCCAATCCGTTGTCGGTACCGGCATCTACAGTTGCCGGATGGATACCCGTGCGGCAGCCCAGCGGTGGGCGGATGTGTGGGAGCGTGGCTGGCGCGAGCATGACGCGGCCGCCATTACGGCTCTCTATGCCGAGGATGCGTTCTGGCAGCAGCACCCGTTTCATGATCCGGAGCCGGGATACCTGGCCCGCGTGTTCGCGGCGGAGGAGTCGGCCCAGTGCCGGTTTGGCCCGCCGATCGTCGACGGCGATCAGGCTGCGGTGCCGTGGAGCGCGCAGACCAGGCTGACCGACGGCGGCACCGAGAATCTGGCCGGCGTGTCGTTGCTGAGCTTCAGCGACGACGGCCTTGTCCTGGAAGAGCGGGACTTCTGGAACCAGGGCTGACGCCCACCGCCGGCCATCTCGCAGGCCGTAGCGTTCCGGTCACCAGGGCCAGCAGAGCTGCCCGCCCCGGGCGGTAGCCTCTGGGTATCCGTGCCGCTAGCGGCGCAGGCCTGACCGGAGGGTTGGCCTGGCGGCGGAACCGGCACGCGCTCTGCCCACCATCGAGGAGGAGCTGGCCGGCATGAGTCTTTTCCAGCGGGCCCACGACATAGTCCAGGCGAAGGCCAACAAGGCGCTCGACGCCGCCGAGAAGCCCGACGAGATGCTGGATCTGTCTTACGAGCAGATGCTTGATCAGATCACCCAGGTCCGCCGGGGACTGGTGGCCATCGCAGCGTCACGTAAGCAGATGGAGCTGCAGGAGCAGCAGTTCCAGCACTCGGTGGACCATCTCCAGGACCAGGCCAAAGCGGCTCTGGCCCAGGGCCGGGAGGACCTGGCGAGGGAGGCACTTTCCCGCAAGGCTGCCGCCCAGGCCCAGATCGACGCCATGGCACCCCAGCGCCAGCAGCTCACCGAGGATGAGGAGAAGCTCGAGCACACCCTCGACGCGCTGCAGAAGCGGGTGAACAGCTTCCGGACGCAGAAGGAAGTGCTGAAAGCCCAGTACACCGCGGCGAAGGCGGAGAGTTCTATCGGCGAGAGCGCCGCTGGGATCTCGCAGACCGCCGGTGACTCAGGAGCAGACCTCCAGCGGACCCAGGACAAGATCGCCACGATGCAGGCCCGCGCTGGTGCGATAGACGAGCTGCTCGCGTCCGGGGTGCTGGAAGACGTCGGTGGTGACACCGACGACATCCAGCAGGAACTCGACGAGGCCGGGTCGGCGGCCAAGGTCGACCAGGAACTCGCGGCGCTCAAGGCCGAGATCGGCCCGGGCGCAGCAAAGCCGCCAGAGATAACCTCAGCCTGAGCGGCCCTATCGGCACCGGCTGCGGACGCTGGCGGTTACCGCGCTGTCGCGGTATGGTCCGTCGCCGTGGACCGCAGCGACGTGAGCCGGTGGTTTGGTGAGTACCTTGACGCATTCGCCGCGTGCGGGCGGGGCGAGCTCGGCACTGCTTCGCTGCTCCGGTATTACGGCGTGCCACTGCTGCTCACCACCGACGACGGGTTCTTCGCGCTGACCAGCGAGGCCCAGGTGGTTGCGGCGGTGCAGCAGCAGGTGGACGGGATGCGCGCGGCCGGTTACGGCCGCAGCGAGACCCTCGCGTCCGAGATCACCGTGCTGAACTCGACGTCCGCGCTGTACCGGGCGACGTTCTCACGCCAGCGGGGCGACGGCAGCGAGATCAACCGGCTCACCGCGACCTACCTGGTGACCGACGGGGCGGCGGGCCGCCGCATGTCAGTGCTTGCGGTGCATAGCCCGTGATTCCTTACCCGGGCTGGGCGCGCCACAGCTCAGCGGGGCCTGCCTTCCGGCGCTGAGCCCTGGGCGTGCTGTCACCAGGCAGTGGCGCCCCCGGCCAGCGTGTCGCCGGGCAGTGCGGTGAACCGGCCGCGGTCGAGCCTGCCGAACTTGCCGCAGCTGACGAGGAGGTGGTCACCTGTCGTGTCAATGGACGGCAGCGTGCAGCTGGTGATGTACCACCTGGCCCGGCCGGAGTGGGCCGCGTGCTGGGCGAGCAGCGTCCGCAGCGGGCGCCTTGTCCGCGCGGACACTTCCACGATCCCGCCGACGACCGTGCCCCGGGTAACCCGCATGCTGCCGCTGTAGGTGACCGAGGCGATGATGGTACGCGCGCCCGGGCTGATGAGCGCGGACTGAACGTCGTCCGGGCCCACCGTCCGCGGCAGCAGCCGCTGCCCCGACAGCAGCCCGCCACCCGCGGTGCTGGTGTCCAGGAGCCACAGCCCGGCGGCGGCGTCCGGGGCCGCCCAGAAGAACGCCAGCCGCCGGCCCGCCGCGTCCCAGGACAGGTTCTCGGGCAGCCCGTTCCCACCTCGCGTGGTGGTCCAGGTGCGGACAGCGCCGGTGGCCAGTGTGATCACCTCGATCTTCCCGGCCTGGCCGCCGCTCTGGATGGCCACGGCGAGCCTGGTGCCATCGGCCGTGAGGGCGACGGAGTCCACCGCATCCCGGGCTGGCAGCGGGCGGATGGCCAGCGGGGTCAGCCCGGCTGATCGCCCGGTGCCGGTGATCCGCAGCGCGTAGAAGCGGGTTCCGCGGGTCGGTGAGAAGAGGGCGAGAACGAAATCCCGGTCATCACCGGCCGCGGTCACCTGGGTCAGCTTCGGGTCGGTGCCCGCGGGCAGCCGGGCCGTGCCGCGCAGTTGCCCGGTCGCTGAGTCCCGGACATATGCGGCCGGCTGGTTATGCGCCGCCACGACATAGAAGGGCGGCATGCCCCGCACCGCGGCGCGGGCCGACGGCGGTGTGGCCACCTTGGCCGCGAGCAGCAGGCCAGCCGGGCTGGCCGCCGGGCCGGGCCCGGGCGCCGGCCGAATCACCGAGACCACCAGGGTGATGGCGGCCGCGAGCACGGCCGTGGCCGACATCACCGCCCCCGCGCGTACCGCCGTGCGCCTGCGCTGGTGCGGGATGGCCCGCCGTAGCAGCGCGGCCGGCTCGATAGCCGCCCGGGCAACCGGGTCAGCGTGCTCGTGGAAGGCGGCCGTGAGCTCACGCCGCAGGTCCTCGTCGGTCAGCATGCTGTTCCTTCCTCGCTGTGCTTTCGCCTGGTGCCCCGCTGGCCGGGTCAGCCAGGGCCGCACGCAACGCGGCCAGCGCACGGTGGGTGTGCGACTTCACCGTGCCTGCCGTGCACCCGAGCAGCGCCGCTGTCTCTGCCACCGACCGGTCCTCCCAGAAGCGCAGCACGAGCACGGCCCGCTGCTGCAGCGGCAGCCGGTGGCAGGCCCGCAGCAGCGACTGCCGGTCCAGCACCGAAGCGGCAGCATCGGTCGCCGACGGCAGAGCCGTCAGATCCGGGGAGAGAGTTTCCGCGTGCTGGCGCTGCTGGGCCCGCCACCGGTCCCGGACCAGGTTGAGCAGGACAGCCCGGCTGTATCCAGCCGGAGACCGCCGGGCCGCGGACCAGCGGCCAGCCGTCCGCAGCAGGGCCTGCTGGGCCAGGTCCTCGGCATCGTGCCGGTTGCCGACCAGCAGGAAAGCGAACCCGATCAGCGGCCCGCCATCCCGGGCCACGAAGGCCGAGAACTCCGCTTCATCCCGGCCAGCGAGCGTCCTCGCTCTTCGTCTCACATTGCATGCAACGACGCCCGCCCCGGCGAGGTTGTCAGCCGCAGGCAGAATCGTGACGGCTGGCCGCCGCCCACCAGCACCGGCCCGGGCCGTTAGCTGGCGGCCGCCGTGCTGCGCTCACGCGCAGCCCCGTCCGTTCCGGGTGGACCCTCTGGCCACAAGTGGGGTAATGGCGGGTATGTCGCATCGTGTATGGCATTTTAGTTAAGGGCTCCTTGGCTATGGTGAGTGCAACTGGCGGCAGCGTTAATAGGCTTCGGCGGAACGGCACACTGGGCGCACTTCCTGCGTCCGGTAGTGCGCGGCGACTGGATCTGCGGATAGCTCTGGGGTATCCTCTGGCCCCGGTGAGTATGGAATCGCCTGGGGGGACAAAGATCCCGCACCACAGCTAACCCGGACAACATGTTCCATCAGGTAAGCACTTGCCCGCATGGGTGCGACTTTGCGCACAGGAAGTTAGGCTGCCGTTAATGACACCTGAAGATGAGCCTGCACTCGCGTCGTGGGGTGACGGTGTTCAGGAAAATAGCTCTGCTTCGGCGTGGGATATGCATGCGTCCCTGTACGATGAAATTCAGGGTGAAACCGGCGACGCTGCCCACGAACTCGTTTACGATCCAGTGATAAACGAGGAAATAGGCAACGTGACAGGGCGGCGAATTCTCGACGCGGGATGCGGGAATGGCTGCTGGGCCCGGCGCCTTGCCAGGCGGGCCAGCACCGTTATCGGGGTTGACTCCTCGGCCGAGCTGATCAAACTGGCCAGGGCGAAGGTGAATCCCGCTAACGTGCGGTACGAAGTGCAGAACCTGACTGATGAGCTCCCTTTTGAGGACGGTAGTTTTGATCTGATCCTGTCTAGCATGGTGCTCCATTATATGCCCTCCCTCACTACCATGGTGGCCGAGTTTGACAGGCTGCTGGCTAGTGAGGGTGAGATAGTGATATGCGTGCAGCACCCTATGTACCAGTATCACCACCGGGCCCTGGCGACAGCTGGGAAGCTGTCCCCGGTTTTCCGGTACACGGTCGGGTATTTTGACCACCTGCCACTGAGGCAGGTCACCCTGTCTGGGAAGGTCGAGGTCCCGACATTTAACCGGACCCTCGAAGATTATGTGCAGATCTTTGTGAATGGCGATTTCGTGTTGACTGCTTTGCGGGAACCCCAGTTCACCGAGGAACTGGCAGAGGTGATGCCGCGTTACCGGGCATTAATGGAAGTGCCCCGCGTGGTCATCCTGAAGTTCAGTAAGATGAAACACTGAGCCCGGCCCGCCCCGGGCTGATCAGCGGCGCGGCGCGGGCCACTGGGTGCCGATCCGGCCGTGCCGCATGCGGCCGGTCAGCCGGACGCACAGCGTCTCCGGCGTGCTGTCGCCCGCGTCCCTGCTGATCGCCAGCCTGGTGTGCCGCACCGACAGCTCGTTGGCGTCCACCACCATGCCCGGCGCGAGGACCAGCTGCACGTCGCCGCCGCGCACCCGCAGCTCGATGACCAGCTCGGGTCCGCTGCGCACCGCGCTGGTCAGGTCCAGCATCACGTCGCACCAGACGGTGCGCAGGGCCAGCCGGTGCGGCAGCGTCCACCGGCCGTCGCGCCGCACCGAGCCGTGCCGTTCGCTGATGGTGAGCAGTTCGGCGGCCGGCCCGGATGGCGTCCCGGCCCGCGGCAGCATGACCGCACCACCGCTGCCTGGCGCGGCGATCAGATCGGCGGTGAGCGGGGCCAGCGCGTCGAGGGTGCGGGCGGCCAGCGCGGCGTCGACCCGCTCGTCGAACTCGACCGGGTCGAGCCGGCCGTCGGCGACGGCGGCGCGCAGCAGTTCGATGACCCGGTCGCGGTCCGCGTCGGACGCGCGCAGCGCGGGTGAGCTGGGCGGATCTGCCGGCATCCGGCCTCCTGGGCGGCGGCGTGGTGGCGCCGGGCCACCGACGTTCCACGTTATAACGGGAGCTGGCCATCCGCCCTGGGCCGGCTCGCACTTTCCGGTCCTGGTCCCAGCCAGCCCACCGGCCCCTGGCCGCCGGCCTGAGCCGGTAAGGCCGCGCGGCTGAGATCTTACCGCTCGGTGATGGCCGGGCTGAGCCGGACGAGCCGCGCCGGGTTCGTCTCGTCGAGCTCGGCGATGGCGGTCCGTGATTTCACGAAGTCCGAGAAGGAACGGTAGCCGAGGGACCGCTCGCTGAATGACGGGTCCATCCGCCTCATCTGGCTCTTCACCGCGGAGCTGTGCAGCCAGTCCGCGTCATCCTTTTCCTGGCCGAGCCGCAGCGCCCGTTCCAGGAGCCTGGTCGCTGCCGCTTGCGGGTCTTCAGAATCAGGATCCGTCTCATCGACCACCGCGGCCGCTGGCGTCCGGGCCCGCCGTGAGCCCCGCCCGGGCGGGGCGGTGCCGGGCTGCGCCTGCGGGCCGGACCCCTGGCCGGCCGGCGGCTGCGGGGTATCGGCGGGCTCGATGCCCGGCAGCGCGTCATAGGTGACGAGCTCGTCACAGGCCGCGGCGAGGGCCCGGCTGGTGGAGCCGGCGACCCCGACACCCACCACGTAACGGCCCAGCCGCCGGCACCGCTGGGCCAGCGCGATGTAGTCGGAGTCCCCGGCCACGATCACCACATGGGTCAGGTCCGGGAGGCGGAACATGTCCTCTACCGCGTCCACGGCCAGCCTGATGTCAGCCCCGTTCTTGGCGTAGGCGGCGGCGGGAAACAGCTGCACCAGATCCACCGCGCGGCTGACGAGCTGGCCCCGGTAGTCGGCGTTGACCGGGGCCGACCAGTCCGCGTAGGCGCGGGTGAGCACCAGGGTGCCAAACGATGAGGCGAAATCGATCACCGCGCCGACGTCCACGGTGGCCCGGCGGACCTTCTCCGCGAGGTCGGGATCAGCGGGCTGCTCGGCCCGGTCGAAGCCGCGCACCTTGTCCCGCTGGAACTGGCCCCGGCCGTGCACCTGGTCATACCGCGAGATAACGATGTTGTCGAAGTCGATGTAGACGGCGACACGGGTGACACCAGCGTCGTTCATGGTCACTCTTCCCGTCCGGACGCCCTCGCGGCCGGCCGGCCGCGAGGCTCACGCTAGTACGGGCCCGCCAGCCTGGCGAAGATCGTCACCGTTTCCGGGTTAGCTAACCTCGTCCCAGGCCGACACTCTGGTGGCTCTTTCTCCAGTCGGCGGGCTACGATCCGGTTGAGGGGAGAAATGGGCAGCAGACGGCGCCGGCTCGACCCGGTGGGGCCGTTCGGCAATCCGGATGGGTCACGAGCCGACATCGACGGCGACCCGGCATATGGCCACCTCGCGACCAGGGCCAACGACTCCATGGTCCGGGTCATCGTGGGGAAGCTCGGCGCGGGAAAGACGGTTTACCTGCGGCGGCTCCAGGATTTCCAGTCCCGCCAGGATTCCGTCTACGCCGATGTGCCCCAGCAGAGCCTGCCGAAGACCGAAGTTGTGGTGAAGGCGTGCCAGTGGTTCTCGGACCGTGTCCTGGTCGAGAAGTGGATGCAGATCTGGGAACGCGCGATCATGCAGTCGCTGGTCTCACACCTGCTGCGCCGTCCCGAGCTGCGTCAGCAGTTGCGCGACGACCAGGCCGAGGAGATAGAGCACTCCTATGCCCGGCTGCTCGGTGACTTCCGGCGGCCCCGGTCGATCTACAGCCAGGTGCGCGACATCATCACCCAGCGGAACACTGCCCATCAGCTGTCGACCTTCCTCGACGATCCGCTCTGGGACGACCTGGAGGATCTCCTGGGCGAGGTGGTCGGGCAGTGCAAGCCGATCTACTTCTACCTCGACGCGGTGGACGAGGAGTTCAGCCACGCCCCGATGTACTGGCTGAAGTGCCAGGAAGGGCTGTTCTACCAGGTCATGCGGCTTCTCCGGGACCATAAGCTGGGCGGCCGCCTGCATGTAGTCGTTTGCATCCGCGACATCGTGATGTCGTCGGTATACCGGTCGGAACATGCGCCGCGGTACTACAACGAACCACATATACGGGTGCTGACCTGGGACCGGGGCTCGCTGCTCTATCTGCTCCAGCAAAAGCTGCGGCGGCTGCCGCCATCGCTGCTGATGCGGCGGGCCACCGAGGGCCCTGCCACGATCCGCGACTGGCTCGGGGTAAACGGCCAGTGGCCGGGACCTGATGGCGACGGGCCGATCGAGGACTATCTGCTCAGCCATACCAGGCTGATCCCGCGTGACATCATCTCACTCGGCAATGAGCTGAATGAGGAGGTCCTGCGGCAGAAGCAGGCTGGCCACAAGGAGATGCCGCCAGCCGCGCTGCAGGCGGTCGTGCAGCGGTGCGCCAAGCGGTTCGGCGATTCCCAGCTCGCCCAGTGCGCCAACCAGATCTCGTCGGACCTGATGCCGGAGAACGCCGCCCTGCACGACTACTCCGAACTGTTCACCAGCACCCAGGCCTACATCAGCGGCGTGCAGGAGGACCTTCGCTCCTTCGTCCGGCTGATCGGTGTCGACCGGTTCTCGCGCGCGGATCTGGAGGCACTGCAGGAAGTGGCGGATCTGCATTTCGGGCAGGCGACGGACCTCGCCTCCGTGCTGTGGCAGAACGGCCTGCTCGGGTACGTCGATGATGCCGGGCGGCGCCGGTTCTACTCCATGGGTGACGTCGAGGAGTTCCATTTCCGGCCGGACGCGGGCACGTTTGTCCTGCATCCGTGCCTGGTGCACACCGTGGGCGGGATCCAGCACGTGCGGGCGGACGCGGCCGGGCCCGGCGGCACCCGCGTCAGCCG
>Ga0335078_10001967_pt1 | contig 31071 bp, 23 predicted proteins | sample Lox_Sample_32_FD_206711 | JGI IMG/M metagenome (GOLD analysis project Ga0335078, IMG submission 206711) | Soil microbial communities from Loxahatchee National Wildlife Refuge, Florida, United States - Lox_Sample_3.2 | ecosystem: Environmental > Terrestrial > Soil > Wetlands | place: USA... | reverse complement strand
CCGGCCGGCGCGCTTTCTTCTTCACGCCGCATGTGCGACAATCTTCCGCCGAATGGAGGAAATACCAATGCTGAAGCGCCTTCTCACCCTAGTGGCCAGTTTCGTCGTGCTGGCCGGATTGGCCCAGGCCAGCCTCGCGCAAATCACCCTCACCGCCGGGCCCGACGCGACCCGAACCATGCCCGACAAGGCCTACATGCAGAAGATCTGGACCGGCTGGGCCACGCTCGATCCCGCGAACGTCGCCGCCTATTACGCCAGCGGCCCGCATGTGTTCTTCGATATTGCGCCGCTGAAGTACAACAGCTGGGAAGAATACGATGCTGGCGTGAAAAACGTGCTTGCCGGCTACAAGAGCGCCAAGTGCACGGTGAATGACGATGCCGAGGTACACCCGCACGGCGATCTCGCCTGGGGCACGGCCACGGTGAACTACGAAATGACCGCCAAAAGCGGCAAAATCGAAATGGGCGCGTTTCGCTGGACGGTGGTCTGGGAAAAGCAGGACGGCAAGTGGCTGATCGTGCACGAGCACGTCTCCGAGCCGGTTCAGTAACGTAGGCGCGCGCGTCCCGACGGATGCGAGTGAGCACACGGGCTGCCTCACTGGGCGGTTTTGGTCGCCGACCACGTTCCGAAATCGCCGTCTGTGCATCCGCCGGAGGGCGCGGTGTAAGTGCCGGATACTGAGCTGAAGTCTGCGTTGAGTGTGCCCGTAAAGTTCACGGGCTGGGTGCCTTCCTGAAGTTGTAACGTGGCGGTTGATCCAGAAATGCTTCCTGAGACCATCGCTGTCGTAGCACAAGGTGTTCCGCTTAGCGTTACCTGCCCGGTGACAGAAGTGCCGGTCTGTTGAACCGCTCCACTCCCGGTTATGGTTAGCCCGAACGGGGTTGAGTGAGCTGTGATCTGCCACGCTCCGCTAAAGGTCGGCGACGAACTCTGAGTGTTGCCACCACCGCAACCGATGAAAGCACCGAGAAAAAACATCACAACTGTGCGTTTCACATTGGTCCTCCAACCTGTGTGCAGCTCCCCCTCTCCAATTTTGTCGGCTAAAGACTACAGCCAAGATTGATCCCCGTCAAAAGTCACCGATGGGGTTCGGACTGGCACACGTCGCCTTCGCGCCCGCGCCAGGGACGCACTGCTCTAGATTCGCTATACTCAAGCTTCGGGGAGGTTCCGTGCTCGGGAAACACCTCAGGCGACTGCTTCCTGTCCTTTATTTCCTTCTGCTCCTACAATTGAGCCCGGCTCAAACGGCTGATCCACAATCGCCGCCCTCGGGCGGCGAGATCGGTTACAAATCCGCGCCCGATGCCGAGCAGAAGAAAACCCTCCTGCTGCGCGACTTCCATCCCACTTCGATGCTGCATGTCCCCGTGACCCAGATTGCCAGGGCGAAGTTCTACGTGATTGACGTGCACAGCCACGTGGACGACGCTATGGGCATCGGCGATCAAATGCCGCCGGCCGACGTCATCCGCATTATGGACGACACCAACGTGAAGACCATCGTGATCCTCACCGGCCTGTGGGGCGAAAAGCTGCAGCACGTGATTGACAAAATGGTGAAGCCCTATCCGGGGCGTTTCATCGTCTTCACTCAGCTCGACTGGAGCAAGATTGACGACCCCAACTTCGGCCAGGAAATGGTTGCGCAGATAGACGACGCCGTGGCCCGCGGCGCACGCGGCCTGAAACTTCTGAAGACTCTCGGCCTGGGCGTAAAAGATAAGAGCGGCAAGCTGATCAAGGTGGATGATCCGCGGTTCGATCCCGTCTGGGAAGAATGCGGCCGGCTGGGCATTCCTGTCTCCATTCACACCGGCGACCCGGAAGCGTTTTTTCATCCCATTGACGCTACCAACGAACGCTACGAAGAGCTGATTGAACATCCCGACTGGAGTTTCTACGGGCCGCAGTTCCCCAGCCTTCGGGAGTTGCTTGAGGCCCGCAACCGGGTTTTCGCGCGCCATCCGCACACGACTTTCGTTTCTCTGCATATGGGCTGGCCGGAGAATTTGGATTTCGTGGCACACATGCTCGATGCGTATCCCAACGTGATGGTCGAGTTCGGGGCGCGCGAGGCGGAGCTTGGCCGCCAGCCGCATCGCACCCGGGAATTCTTTCTGAAATATCAGGACCGCATCATGTTCGGCACTGATAACAGCCTGGAAGACGACCTTTACCGAAACAATTTCCGTTGGCTGGAGAGTACCGATGACTACTTCGAGCCCTGGGGCTATCCTGACCAGGGGCGCTGGATGATCTACGGCCTGGGGTTGCCGGACACGGTGCTGGAGAAAATCTACCATTTAAACGCGGAGCGGATGTTCAGCCAGTTCAAAGCGCAATCCGCAACGAGGAGCAGGTAATGCACAAGTGGCGCGTGGTTCTCGGAACATTAGCTGCAGCCTGGATTTTGCTCGGGCAAGGCTGCACCCGCACGCCCACTGGCCCGGTTGCGGGAGCGTCAAAGCCTTCGGAAATCAAGGTGGAAGTGGAAACCGGTGGCCCCGCGATCCTGACCACGCACACTACCGAATTCCGCGTTTTGCCCTCGGGATATGTGGAAGCGTTTCTGCTGAAGAACGGTCAGAACCTTACGCTCGATGATCCGGTAGAGGTAAATCCTGAGGCAAGTGATTTCCTGGTCCGTGACACAGGCGAAGTCCACTTTACGCTTGATTTCGGGCAGGCCAAAGTGCTGGACGCAATTGGAAAACTGGGCCCTGGCAAGCGCATCGAAATTCCGGCGCGGCCGCTTGGCCCCGGAGCCGCCGATATCGAGCAGACCCTCGAAGTCGAAGTCTACGACGCATTCCCCGGAATGCTGTTGGCCAGCGCGCAATACAAGAACATAGGACAGCAGGATTTGCACATCGGCGAAGTGGTCGCGCAGCAGCATCGCTTCAACGCGGCCTTGGGCGAGGTGAAGCAAGCTGCCTACGACATGTGGTCGTTCCAGGGCTCGAGCTACGATTGGGGCGAGGACGCGATAGTGAAGCTGACGCCCCCGTTCTACCGTCCGAACCTGATGGGCGAAGAGGTAAAAGGCGGCTACGGTGGCGGCATTCCGGTGGCTGCATTCTGGAATGCTTCAGTGGGAGAAGCCGTGGGCCACGTAGAAACCCTGCCGCTCACCCTCTCCGTGCCGGTGAAAGTTGAAAAAGATGGTCGGGTCGAGGCCAAGGTCAGCATTCCCGCCAACACCATACTCAAACCGGGCGAAATTTACTCTACGCCGCGTACGTTCGTGGCCGTCTACTCCGGCGACTTTTATGAGCCGCTTCGCATGTGGTCGAGCGTGCTCCAGAAAGAAGGCTGGGAGCTGCCCCGGCCCTCCAGCGAAGCCTACAACGTGAGCTGGTGCGGCTGGGGATATGAATCCGATGTGACTCCGGCGCAGATGCTGGGCACAATTCCAAAGCTTAAAGAATTCAACATCAAGTGGGCCACGCTCGACGACCGTTGGTTCAACGACTACGGCGACTGGGAGCCGCGCTCCGACACCTTCCCCGGCGACTCGATCAAAAAGATGGTGGATGATTTCCACAAACAAGGAATTCTCGTGCAACTTTGGTGGCTGCCGCTGGCGGTGGAAGATGGCCAGGGACGCTGGGGCGATCACAAGTATGGCATCGCCCAAGTGGTGCACGACCACCCCGAATGGCTGATTCTCGACAAGAATGGCAAGCACGCGCGCATGACTCGCGATCTCGCAGCGCTCTGCCCAGCGGTTCCTGAAGTGCAGGCCTATTACCGCGAGCTGACCGCCAAATTCATCCGCGACTGGGGCTTCGACGGCTCGAAACTCGACAACATCTACAGCGTTCCCGCTTGCTACAACCCGGCGCACCACCACAAGTCGCCGCAGGATTCGGTCAACGCCATGGGCGATGTCTACAAAGGCATCTACGAAATCAGCCGCGCCATCAAGCCGCAGAGTGTAACGCAGAGTTGCCCCTGCGGCACGCCGCCCTCGATGGCCTGGCTGCCGTTTCTTGACCAGGCGGTCACTGCCGATCCGGTAGGCGGGGTGCAGGTGCGGCGTCGCATCAAGATGTACAAAGCGCTGCTCGGGCCGGAGTCGGCCGTCTATGGCGACCATGTGGAACTTTCGGCCATGACCAAGCAAAACGGCGACTGGATTGAACACGGCGACGATTTCGCCTCCACGATTGGCGCCGGCGGCGTAGTGGGGACGAAATTCGTTTGGCCCGATCCCGGACCGAAGTTCCAACGCGTTGCGCTGACGCCGGAAAAAGAAGAGCACTGGAAAAAATGGATCGGAATCTACAACCAGAAGATGCTCTCGAAGGGAACGTTTCGCGACCTGTATGTCTACGGTTACGACATTCCCGAAGGCTACGCCATCGAGAAAGACGGCAAAATGTACTACGCCTTCTTTGCGCCTTCCGACGCGCCCTGGAAGGGGGAAATTGAGCTGCGCGGCCTCGCGCCCGGAAGCTACCACGTAACCGACTACGCCGATGGCAAAGACTTCGGCACGGTGCGGGCCACGGCCGACAAAGCGCCCGTGATCAACACGGAGTTCAAGGACCACCTGCTTCTGGAAGTGGGACCGTAGCGCCGGCAGCTTGCCGCCGTGGGGACCGATATACCACAGAGACATAGAGGCACCGAGAAAACTTGAATTGCCGTCTCTGTGCCTCTGTGTCTCCGTGGTGGAATAATTATCCCGGCCCTACCGCGCGGGCTGCGGGGTAACCAGCGATCCATGCTGCCGGAAGAACTCCTCACGCCAGCGCTGATCGCGAAAGGCCTCCGTGCCTCCGGGCCGCGTGGTAGAGAGCGCGCCAGCCAGATTGCCGCTGGCCAGGCACGCAGGCAAGTCGGCCCCGCGCACGTACTGATGCAGAAATCCCGCGTCAAAACTATCGCCCGCGCCGACCGCGTCCACAAAATCAACCTTTACACCCGGACATGCGAACCGCTCTCTCCCGCGCTGCGCCAAAGCTCCCTCCGCGCCCAGCTTCACCACCACCAGCGGAACCATCTCTGCCAGCCGCTTCACCGCGGCCTCAACCTCTTCCTCGCCGGTAATGCGCCGAGCCTCGCGCGAATTGGGGAAAAACACATCCACATGCTGCAGCACTTCGAGCAATCCGTTGTCCCAGCGGTCATCGGGATCGTCATTCGTGTCCAAGGAAATGCTCAGCCCCGCTGCTTTTAGTTTCCTGAACAATTCCGCCACCTGTGCCTGCAACCCGGTCTGCAGAAAGAACGACGAAAAATGAAAGTGCCGTGAGTCGGCCAGATACTCCAGGTCAAGATCCTGCGGCGAAAGCTCGGCGATAGTTCCCGAATAGGTCACCATGTTGCGCCACGCCTCGCGTTGCATGATCACGGTAAGCCCGGTGCCGATGGGAGCAGCAGGGCGCGCGCCATCCCCGGAAGAAGCCGACGCCGCAGGATTGCGCCGCATTCGCGAGACATCCACACCGCCGTGCGCCACCATGTCGAGCACGATTTGCCCAAAGGCATCGCTGCCGATGCGCGACTGAAACCCTACCCGGCTGCCCAGCGCCGCCAGATTGTGGGCAACGATCGCCGAAGAACCGCCCAGGGTCAGCATCATGCCGCGTACCAGCAACTCCCGCTCCGGCGGCAACTCTTCCGGAACTCCATAGAGGATCAGATCGGCATTCAACTCGCCGGCAATGGTAACGTCAAAACGCGGATTTGATTTCTTCATGAATTGAGCACGACCACGCGGCTGAGATTGCGCGGCTGATCAGGGTCTCCGCCTTTTTGCAGGCCGGTGTAGAGTCCGAGAAGCTGGGCAGGAAAAAGATAGCAGGCCAGGCGCGCCAGTTCCGGGACCTCAAGCGTAAACTCCACGAGCAGGTCAGCAGCTGCGCGCACCCGGTGGTCCGCACGGTTTGTGATCACCAGGGTGGTGGCGCCCAGCGCCTTCATCTCTTCCAGCACCTCGCGCTCCGCTTCGTAGGCGGCCTCAGAAAGCAGGAACACCAGCAATGTCTCCGGGCTGACGATAGACTTCGGCCCGTGGCGAAATTCCAGGGTGTGAAACGATTGCGCATAGGACACCGACATTTCCGTAGTCTTCAACGCACACTCGCAAGCCAGCCCGTAAAACGGCCCTTGGCCTAGACAAACATAATCTTCAAAGCGATGGCTGGAGACAAACTCGCCGATGCGCTCGGGTAAGAATTCGACAGCCGGACGCACCGATGCTGCCATCTTCACCAGCGCCTCGAAAAACGCGCTCTGCCCGGCAACCTCCGCCGCCAGCGCCTGCAAGCCGAGCAGCATGGAAGTGAACGAACGGGTCATCACCGTGCTCTGCTCATCCGCCGCCGAAAGCACGATGGCATTGGTCGCCTTCTTTTCCAGCGCCTGGCCGGGAGCACAACTGATGGCCACCGTGGCGATGCCGCGGGAGTTCAGCAATTCGGCGGTGCGAAGCACTTCCGAAGTTTGTCCCGAGCGCGAAATCAAAACAGGAGCGATCTTCCGGCCAGTCCTGAGAATCATCTCCGGATACAGCAGCACATCCGAGGCGGGCATGGCGCGGGCCGCCTGCCCGGTCAGCAGGGTGAACGCAGCCGCAGCCGAAAGTGCCACATAGTAGCTGGAGCCGCACCCGATAAACAGCCACTCTTCGGCCCCCGCAAAGCGCTCACGAATCTCTCTCAATCTGCCGCTCTCGCGCAACTGTGCCAGACTGGTGCTCCAGCACCGCGGCTGGGAAAGAATTTCAGCCAGACTGTAGGCGCCCGCCGCCTTGGTGGGCGAATCGCCCTTCCGCTCATACAGACCGTCAAACAAGCTTCACCTTTCCCAACAGCCAACTAGCCCAAGAATCTAACTCAGGGTGCAAGTTCCTGGTGGCGCGAAAAACATCTAAGCCCCAAAAGCACCGAAAGAAAAGGCCTTCGCAAGGCTCATCCAGCCAACACGCCACAGGTTGTTCGCTGGAACAAATGGCAATTTTAGCAGTTTAGGGGAAAGTCGAACGACGGCGGAAGGCGAACGAACCGCAGAACTTACTCCGGCGCGACAACGATTGCTGGGAGCGCTTCGCGCCGGTCTGGGGGAGCGACGGGTGTAAATTAAGAGTCCCGAGGTGGTGTTGAGCCCATTCGTCTCGGCCAGTAGCTCGCGTTAGACCCTCGCCGACCTGCTCTCGTCGCTTCCTTGCGGGTTGCAACGCGCGATCGTCACTCGGGCTCCGGGCTCACCGCCAACCGGATAAACCTGCTCAACGCCTCGGGACTCTATCCTGCCTTCGACAGATCTTCTTGTTCGCCTCGACCAGCACTTTGCTATAGACCCTTGCCCGCCTTCCCTCCATCATCTTGCGATGTGGAGAGCGACTCGGCTCGAGCCCCGGACGCCGCACCAACCGGGAAAACTTCAGAAGGTGTCAAAGAACGATTATCTTTTTACTCCTTCTATTTCTAGAGTCAATGGAAAGTGGCCAACTCTATCTCCTTTATCTGCAATTATGTGCAGCCAGTGCACAGGCCGGTGAACCGAGTTTTGTGCAGCCAAGCACGCGCATTGTCACGAAAATGCAAGCAGTGCAGAATTTATGGGCATTTGCCAACAGAATCATGAGGTTAAAGCGCAAGCCGGAAGGTTAAAGGGCTGTGAAAATCCAGCAAACCAGGCTCTGGATAAGGCATTTGGAGCATCGGCTACGTTGCTGAGCGCCGCAACTTCGCGCCACGATCGAGAATCGCAGGAAATCTTCTCGTTTTACGCAGCGAACCGTCAACCGCTAGCCGGGGCACTTCGGGGCCGCCGCCCCGAGGGCCGCCGCTTCTCGGTAACTGCCCCATCCAATCTCGCCCCGATCGCAGCGAAGGCCAGCGTAGGACCACTCCATTGCAACTGATCCACATTGTGGAAGAGCGGGATGTCGGTACGCAAAGTAGCCAGGGTTCGAAACAGGAGTGCCCGCTCGCGTTCGTGGCAAAGCGTGGCCGCAAGAGCGCTTGCGTTGGTCACGTTCACGCGCCACTCCCGCCAGTCCGCAGGAATGGACTCAAGATGCAAGAACTTCGCAAGCACCGCAGCCGATGACTTAGCGCCCCATCCCGGCAGCCCCGGATAGCCGTCGGCCGAATCGCCCACCAGCCCCAGATAGTCAGGAATGGACGCCGGCGAGACGCCGAACTTTTGCCTCACGCCCGCCTCGTCGCAAATGGCGCGCGTCCGGCGATTCAGCTGGACTACGCGCGTGCCGCTAACGCACTGGGCGAGGTCCTTGTCCGGAGTGCAAATGATCACGCGTTCCACACGCGCATCACGGGCCGCCGCTACTGCCCCTGCCGCCAGCGCGTCATCCGCTTCAAACTCCACCATCGGCCACACCACAATGCCCGCCGCCGAGAGCGCCTCTTCAAGCAAGGGGAACTGCGCCAGCAAGTCAGGCTCAACGCCTTCTCCGGTCTTGTACCCCGGCCACAATTCGTTGCGAAACGATTCGATGACGTGATCGGTCGCCACAGCCATGTGGGTGGCGCCTGCTTTCATCATGCCCAACACCGACGCAACTACACCCCGAACCGCCGCCACCTCGCGGCCGTCCGGGTCCCGTGCCGCAGGCAGCGCGTAGTAGTGCCGGAACAATTCGTACGTGCCGTCAACCAGATAGACTTCCAAGTGGCAACTCCCCCACAACCCTATAGGAGGGGCGGCGGCCCAATCAACCACCTGACTGGAATGCAATGGCGTGTGGACCCCCATTGCGTCCGATATAATTTCCTCAGTGGGAGGTTGCAAGCGAATGCGCCGCGCGATCTGCCGTGCCTTCTTATTGCCGGTCTTGCTGTGCCTGGCCTCGGCTACGCTGGCGCAATCGCCCGCCAAGCCCGCTGCGCCCGCAATGGCTACGGTTGACGGCGGGATAGGACCCTGCTCGGTGGAGATCACCGTGAACACCGAGAACGGCAAGCCGGTCTACGGCGCCGACGTCAAAGTTCACATCGCTTACGGCTTCGGCGGATTCCACAAGCTTGATCTCGAAGCCGCCACCAACGTAGACGGCAAAGCAAACTTCACCGGCCTGCCCAACCGCGTCCGCCGCCCGCCCTTGGAATTCGACGCGTCCAAAGACCAACTGGCAGGCATGGCCACATATGACCCCGCGTTGGAATGCCGTGCCAAACACATCATCGTGCTGGAAAAACCAAAGCCCCAGGAAGCCAGTGACCCTCAAACGCCCTCCCCAACGCGAGGCATCAAGGGCCAAACCCGTTCGTGAGCGCCTTCCAACTGGGCCCTTGCCCCTGACCGCCCCAACAACCCGTTTCCGGGCTTGTGGGTACGTGGTAGCCTAGGCCTTCGGGGCTTGGAGGCGTACCGCTTTGCGTGCTCCACCGCTCCGGATGAGTCTGCCGGATGGCGCATGATCCCAGGTCCGCCCCAACGCCCGTACCTGATTCGAGGGAAAGGACTTCCCCGCCGCCGGAAGGCTCCCCGGCCGACACCATTCCCGAGCCGGATGACCCGCAACTTTCTGGCCTGGCTGGGGTTAAACCTAGTGTGAGTAGTGTGGCCATGGACGCTGGCATGCTTGCCATGGCGGGCGCGGCGGTTCCGCCGGGGCGCGCTGAGGCGATGAATGGGGTGTCCGAGGGGCTGACCGACGCTGACATCATGCTGCGGGTGAAGGCGGGCGATGATTCCGCCTTCGAGTACCTGGTGCAGAAATATCGCCGGCCGATGGTGAGTTTTCTGTATCGCCTGGCGCGCAATACGGCGGCGGCGGAGGACCTGGCGCAGGAAGTTTTTCTGCGGGTCTACCGCTCGCGCGAGAAATATGAAGCCAGCGCTAAGTTCACCACCTGGCTCTATCGCATTGCCACCAATTTGGCGGTAAATCACGCGCGCGATACGCGGCATGAGCGCCCGGAGAACACCCTCAGTCTGGATGAGCCCGATAGCGACACCGGCCTTACGCCCGATGTTGCCGATGTTGCGCCTACGGTGGAAGAGAATATCGTCCGCCGTGAGCGGCTGGCAGCCATCCGGCAACGGGTACAGGCGCTGCCGGAGCGGCAAAAAATGGCAGTGGTCATGCACAAGTATCAGCAAATGGATTACCGGCAAATTGCCGAGGTATTGAAGCTGAGCGAGTCCGCCACCAAGTCGCTGCTGTTCCGCGCTTATGAAACCCTGCGCGGACAGCTGAAAGAGTTCTTGTAAGAAGTTATCGAGGGGAGAGGTTGTTATGAAGTGCAACGAAATTCACGAACTGATGCCGGACCTGGCCGCCGGCTCGACCGGGGCCTCGCCGGAAGTTGCCGAACATCTGCGCGCCTGTGCCGAATGTGCGGGCACGCTGGAAGAATTCCGCAAGACCATGCTTTTGCTGGACGAATGGAACGCGCCGGAGCCTTCGCCTTACTTCGACACGCGGCTGCAAGCGCGGCTGCGTGAGGAGAAGGCGAAGCGGCCGGCGGGCTGGCTGGCGTGGCTGCGCCGGCCTGCGTTAGCGGCTTCGCTGGCGATGCTGGTGGTGGTGGGCGCAACGGTATTCGAAGATGGCGGCAGGAAGCCCCCTTCAGATCAGTCGACTCAGGTGATCGAGCCAGGCACGGCGGTGGGAGATTTGCAGGCGTTGGACAAGAATCACGACCTGTATTCCGATTTTGACGTGCTGGATGATCTGCAGGTGCAGTCGGACGTGAACGCCAATCCGTAGAGGACGCAGCAAGCTAAATCTCTGCGGTTGGAGTTTGTGATTGGTTGCGAAGTGCAACGGGGAGAAGTTGGGACGTGCTCGGACTGAGTTACAGACGCGTGCAGGTGGCCTTGGCCACAGCGGCGCTGTTGTTGGCCGGTGCTGCCCCCGTGCATGCCCGCGGCGGACAACGCCAGGCGGTGCCCAGGCCGCCGCAACAGTCTCAGCCCCATCAAGCGCCGCCAATGCAGGGCCACCATGCCGGGCAATGGCTGCGCCGTTACATGGACCTTCCACCGGAGCAGCAGAGAAGGGCGCTGGACAGCGATCCCCAATTCCGCCGGCTACCTCCTGAGCAGCAACAGCGGCTGCGCGAACGCTTTCAGCACTTCAATAGTCTTCCGCCGCAGCAGCAGCAGCGCGTGCTGAACCGGATGGAAACCTGGGAGCACCTGACGCCCCAGCAAAAGCAGGAAGCCCGGCAAATCTATTCCCAGCTCCGCGCCCTTCCGCCAGAGCGCCAGCAGGCGATGCACAACGCCATCAATGCCTTGCGGGCCATGCCTCCGGCGGCGCGGGAGCGATCAATTGAATCTGGACGGTTCAGCCAATACTCTCCACAGGAGCGCCAGATGCTGCGCGGGATTACCCAGCTGCCGCTCGCCCCAGCCGAAGCTCCGGCGCAACCGTAGGGCAGCATTCAGCACTCAGCATTCAGCATTCAGTTAGCATTTGGCAATTAGCACTTGGCATTTAGCCCTTAGCCTTTTTCAGAATTACAGGACAGCCGGACGGCCAAATGCCAATTGCTAAGTGCCAAGTGCTTGGGGGGCCTGAATGCTGACGGCTGAGTGCTGAATGCTTCCACAGGAACCGCCGTAGGCAAGCATCTGCACGCCTTCTTGCTTGCTTTCCTACCCTCAATTGGTGTACAAACCGTCCGGCTTGTTTCTGGCCACTGTCGAACCGCTATCCATTTGCCGTTAAACCCCGTGTGCTGAACAGTAAGGGTATTGGTGTCGCACGGTCCGGCGGGTGTCGGTGGAGGAAAACCTATGCTCCGGTGGAAGTCTCTCCTTGCTGTGTCCCTTTTCCTGATTTTCGCCCGGTTGGGCTTCGCCCAGGGCGTAGCCACGGGTGATCTGCACGTCACGGTGAAGGACCAGAAGGGCGCCGTGATCGGTAATGCCACCGTGACGGTTAGCGATCAGGCGCGCGCCTTCGAGCGCTCCACCACCACCAGCACCGAGGGCGAGTACCGCCTGCTCGCGTTGCCTCCCGGCACGTACACGGTAACCGTACAGGCCGCGGGATTCGCCAAAGCTACGGTCAAGGACATAGCTATCACCGTGGGCCAGATGGCCGACCTTCCTGTGGTGTTGTCCATCGCGGGGACCCAGGAAGTCGTCAACGTAAGCTCCGAGGCGGAGCTGGTCGAAACTCAGCGGACCTCTTCCACCGACACCATTGGGCAGCGCAGCATCGAAGACCTGCCGATCAACGGGCGCAACTACATCAATTTCACCCTGACCGATTCGCAGGTGGTTCGCGACAACGCGCCCAACACCGGCGCAGCCCCAACCTCCGGCCTCAACATGAGCGGCCAGCGCGCCCGCTCCAATCTGGTGAATGTGGATGGTGCCGACGCCACCGACAACTCGGTCAACGGCGTCCGCTCCACGGTTTCGCAGGAGGCGGTGCAGGAATTCCAAATCATCACCAACAGCTATGCCCCGGAATACGGCCGCGCATCCGGCGGCGTGGTCAATATCATCACCCGTTCGGGATCGAACGATTTCCATGGTGATGTTTTCGGTTATCTGCGAAACCGGAATTTCCAGGCAGTGAATCCGTTCAGCACGGTCTCGAATCCCGCGTACACGCGAGTGCAGGCGGGGGCCGCTTTCGGCGGACCGATCAAGAAAGACAAGACTTACTATTTCTTTTCGTACGAAGTCACGCGCCGGCATGAAACGGGATTCTCGAGCATCGGCTCGGACAACTTCGGCCTGCAGAACTTTGACGCCACCGGAATCTTCAACCCGCTCGCTCCCGCCGGCACATTTACCATGCCCGCCACTGCGGAGCAGGCGGCTTTCCTGGCTCCGTTTGCGCAAGCGGGTCCGGCGCCCCTGTCGGTGCAGTTCTACACCTGGTTAGTGGGCAGCTCGTCGTGGCTGGCGACAACCGGAAGCCAGCAGGCATTTGCGCTGCTTCCGTTCGCGCCGGCGGGCTCAGGACCGAACCAGTTTCCCACCAGTTGCAATCTGCTCGCTGCTCCCATTTGTGCAGGCGTGCCCGCGTCGTTTCAGAGCCTGGATTCGCAAAGAGGCAATTTCCCCGTGTTTGAAGGGACGAGCCTTTACTCGCTCCGCATTGACCACAACATCAGCAATGACAACCGCCTGACTCTGCGGGCGAACGTCAGCCCCAGCACCGTCACCGGCATTGAAGTAAGCGGCCAGGACCAGCCCTTCGGCCAGAATGCTTACTCGCGGACTTCGCAACAGACTTATCGCGATGTCGCCGGCGTCGTGCAGGACACCTGGACCATCGGCAACAATAAGATCAACGATTTTCGTTTCCAATATGCCCGCCGCGGTCTTTCTTACTTCTATAACACGGCGATTCCCGGGGGTTCTGATCCTGCGATCAACATTCCCGGCTTCGCCTATTTCGGCCGCGAGCCTTACTCATACATTCAGCGCACAGAGACACGCTACCAGTTCACCGATAACTTCTCCTGGAGTTTCGGCCGCCACACCACCAAGTTTGGCGTGGACTTCAACTACATCCCGCTGAAAGCTATCTTCACGGTGAACTATGGCGGCGTATACGACTTCGGCAACTTCAGCCTGGCGCCTTTTGGCTTTCCTTCATCGTTCCCCATTCTCTCAGCGGTGCAGGCTTACGGCGCGGGCCTGCCCGGAGACTTCATCCAGGGCTTGGGCAGTCCGAGCGATTCGTTCTCCAACAAGCCGCTGGGTGTTTTCTGGCAGGATTCGTGGAGAATCAACCCCAGGGTGACGCTGAATTACGGCGTGCGTTATGACGTAGAGTTTCCGCCCAAGTTCAAGCCTCCCACCGCGCTGGCGGAAGCCGGATATGAAGCCCTGGGATTGCAAAAGGGCATTCAGACCGATACCAACAACATTCAGCCGCGGGTGGGGCTCGCCTGGGATCCGAAAGGCGATGGCAAGACTGTGGTCCGCGCCTCTTATGGTTTGTTCTACGACCACCCCCTGCTGGGCCTCTACTTCCTGGGCGATGCCTCCGATGGCTCGACCAGCGGGCAGTTGGCTTTCGGAGGCACCGGGCTTTGCAGCGGCGCCGGAAACCCAGCCAACTTGAATGCCATCCCTATTTTCCAGGGATTGCCGATCGGAGTTCCGGTCGCGGGCAATCCTTGCGCTGCCAGCCTGAATCCTGCTACTGCCGCGGCGATCGGGTATCTGCCGGCCCAGCAGCAGTTTGAATCCCTGAACTTTCCGCAATCGGTATTTCTCAACCAAAATTACCTGAATCCGGCGACATTCATGCCGCTGGGCTTTCAGCCGTTTGGATATCCGCAGTCCAAAGACTTTGTGTATGCCTATTCGCAGCAGGCGAACTTCGGCATTGAGCGCGATCTGGGGCACGGATTCGCGCTGGACCTGGCTTACAACTTCAACGGCGGGCGCCACCTCAACCGGCCCATCAACGCCAATACCATTCGCGGCGACCTGATGGTTTCCAATTTCCTGACCGCGCTGGCGGCTGGCCAGACTTTCAGCAGTCCCTTCGCGATGAGTGGCTGCGGGGTGGGGCCGGGGGGCACACCTTGGGTAGATTCCTCTCTGCTGAATTTCTTCCGCCCCTCCGGGCTAAATCCCTCGATTGCCGGGGCTTATCTTGCCAGTGGCGGAGCCGCCTGCGTCGGCCTGGCCCAGCAGATTCTGCAGGGCCTGGCCAGTCAGGGATTCAATGCCAAGTGCGATCCCACGAACCTGGCCAATTGCATCCCCTTCGGCGACATGGACGCCAACTTCTCGAACGGCAGCTCGATCTACCATGGGTTCACAGCGAATCTGCGCAAGCGCTTCAGCAACCACTACGAATTTCTCGCGTCTTACACTTGGTCGCACGCCATTGACGATTCTACCGATCTGGAGTCTACGCTGACTCCGCAGGACAGCTACTATCCTGGCCTGGACCGGTCCAATTCCACTTTTGATCAGCGCCACCGTTTCGTCTTCAGCGGCGTTTACCAGACGGGACAGGTGGGCGGCAGCGGTTTCGGCAGGAAGTTCCTCAGCGACTGGACCTTTGCCCCGATTATCGAGGTGGCGTCCGGGCGTCCCTTCAACATCATCACCGGCAGCGGCGATAACCTGCAGCTCTCCTCACTTACCAGCCGTCCGAATACGGTTGTGAATCCCGCATGCGTGGCGGAGGGCTATCCGGCATATCCCTCAAAGTATTCTCCCACCGGAGTCTTCCAGGAGCCTTGCATCGCGGACTTCGACGGCACCCTGCTTTCACTGGACGGAAACTTAGGCCGCAATGCCGCCGTAGCCCCGTGGACGCTTTTCGACGACCTGCGCGTGGCCAAGCGCATTCCTCTGGGAGAGCGGGTCAGCCTTGACCTGATCGCCGACATGTTCAACCTGGCCAACAAGTTCAACGTCTCCGCAGTAAGCCCGCTGTTCACCAATGCCGGCCAGGCCACGGCGGCCTATGACCCGCGGCAGTTCCAGTTTGCGATGAAGATCAAGTGGTAATGTAGGCGCGGGCGTCCCCGCCCGTGCTTTGTGCTTCTGATAGGTTTGATTCGAAGACTTCCTTGCCGCGGATGCACACGGATCACGCGGATCAAAAACAAAGTTCTTTCTTAAATTCTTAGACCCGCGTTCATCCGTGTAAATCCGTGGCCAAGATGTTCTCAGGACCCTCGAAAGCTGCCAAAGTACACCGACTAACGATCAACGAACTACGCCTGGATTTCATCTAAACTAAGAGAACTTGAAGACCTTTTTCACTCTGCTGTTGCTGGCCATTCTGGCCGTGGGCGGATGGCTGGCGTGGGCGCTTTGGCTGCCGCTGGCCCCGGCCGGGCAGACGTTTGTGATGTTGCGGCCGGGATACTCGGCCCGCCGCATTGCCGCAGAATTGAAGACCGCGGGCGTGATTCGCAGCGCCGACGCCTTCGTGCTCTGGCACTATCTGCACCACAAGCGTTCGCTCAAAGCCGGAGAATATTTATTCGAAAAGCCGGCCGATGCTCGACTGGTGCATGACCGCCTGGCGCGCGGCGACATCTACGTGCACACCGTGGTGATCCCCGAGGGCTACAACATGTTCGACATCGCCCAGGCCATGCAGGACGCCGGCCTGGGCACGCGCGAGGAATTTCTGGCTGTCGCCCAGTCGGACACTTCGCTAATCGCTGATCTTGCGCCGCAGGCCAAGTCGCTCGAGGGCTATCTCTTCCCCAATACTTACGAGTTCACCCGCACCCAGACCATGAAAGAAATGGTGGCGGAAATGGTGAAACAATTTCGCCAGGTGGCGCGGGAGACCGGGCTGGTCGGCGACGCGGGCCCAGATGCGCAGGGGCAAGCTGTACAGAAAAAAGAAGCGCAAAAAGAAGACGTTCAGAAGACCGTGACCATGGCGTCCATCATCGAGAAAGAAACAGCCGCACCCGACGAGCGGCCACTGGTGGCAAGCGTGTACTACAACCGCCTGGCGGACGGCATCGCGTTGCAGGCTGATCCCAGCGTGATTTACGGAGAGCTTCTCCAGGGGATTTACACCGGCGCGCTGCACCACCAGGATATGCAGACAGATTCCGCCTACAACACCTACCGCCATCCCGGACTTCCGCCCGGGCCGATCGCCAATCCCGGAAAAAGCGCGCTCGAAGCCGCTATGCATCCCGCCACCACCGATTATTTCTATTTCGTCGCCGATGGCAACGGCCACCACCGCTTCGCCCACAGCCTGGAAGAACACAACCGCAACGTGGCCAAGTACCGCAAAGCAGTGCTGCAAAGGTGAATGCACGCGCGGGCGTCCCCTCGGCTTGGCTCGGGGCAGGCTCCCGCCCATGCGGAAGCTCTCGGGAATTATGGGTACAAAGCTAAAGTAACAGCCGAGGGGACGCCCTCCCATCCGCCATATTTTCATAAATATGCTATTATGCTTCTGTGAGGACCACAGTTGATATTCCCGATCCCCTCTACCGCCAGCTCAAGTCCCAAGCTGCACTGCGCGGCTGCTCGGTTAAGGATCTGATTCTGCGGGGAGTGAAGGCGGAGTTGAAGGGACCCAACCCGGAAAAATCCGGACGGCGAATCAAGCTCCCCCTGATCGAATCCAAGCGTCCGGGATGGTTGAAGCTCACCAATAAGAAGATCGATGAACTCCTATTTCCCTGATGTCAATGCCTGGATTGCGTTGGCATACCGTGGGCATCAGCATCACGGACCGGCGGCGGAGTGGTTCGAGGAGCTGGACGCGGAGACCGTATATTTCTGCCGGATAACCCAGCTGGCCTTCCTGCGACTGCTCTGCCATCCTTCTGTCATGGGCGACGAAGTGAAGAGCCAACGAGAGGCATGGGGCGAATACCATTCGCTACTGGGGGATGGGCGCTGCGCTTTCCATGCCGAGCCTGAAGATCGCGTGACGCTGGAGACAACCCTGCGCGCGCTAACTTCTTCGCGCCGTGCAGCCCCAAAGCAGTTTTCGGATGCCTATCTTGCGGCGTTTGCACAGGTGGCGGGATTGACCCTGGTGACGTTTGACCACGCCTTGCACCACACAGCTGCAGGTTGGAGCGTGCTGCTGGGTTAGTTCGCGAAATTCCAACCGCGAAATTCGCAGAGTGCTTTCCCTTCGATCCCCAACGAGAATTTCCCTCCCGGAACGGCGTCTTTTGGGAATCGGGAGCATCAAAATGATGACCGTGGCAAGGCCTGGCCGGCCGCCCGGCGATGCTGGCGGACGCTATACTAGTGAATTAATCCCAGGGACGGGGCCAAATCTGGATGGGGGTTGTATTGCGGTATAGATGGATTTTTCTGTTTCTGGCTGTGCTGCCCCTGAGCGGCTGCCTTTTCCGCTCGCGCCGAGTGGAGCATACCGCCACCGCCCACTTAAAGACAGCTACCCAGGCGGAACTGATTGACTACATCAACTCCCAGGCCGCCAAGCTGCAAACCCTGCAGGCCACGGTGGACATTGACACCACGGTCGGAGGAGCGAAGCAGGGCAAAGTCACCGACTACCAGCAGATTCGCGGCTACGTGCTCGCCCGAAAGCCAGCCATGCTGCGCATGATCGGGCTGCTGCCGATTGTGCGCAACCGCGCCTTCGACATGGTCAGCGACGGCCAGAACTTCAAGTTGTGGATCCCTCCCAAGAACCGCTTCGTCGAAGGTCGCAACGACGTTAAGACACCCAACCCCAAGAACCCGCTGGAGAACATGCGGCCACAGTTCATTTATCAAGCCCTACTGCTGGAAGGGATCAATCCCCCGGATATTGCCGTGCTGGAAAACGGCGAAGAGACCGTGACCGATAAGGGCCACAAAGTGCAGCAGCAGGATTATGAGATTGTCGTAATCAGCAAGGGCGAGCGCGGCTGGTTTCTTTCCCGCAAGATCATCTTCAGCCGCACCGACCTGCTGCCCCACCGGCAGATTATCTACGACGAAAATGGCAGCCCCGTGACCGAGTCGCGCTACGACGGCTACAAGGAACAAGGCGGGGTGAATTTCCCTTGGCAGATCGAGATCAAGCGCCCACAGGAGGAGTACGATATCACCCTGACGATCGTTAAGCTGCAACTGAACGAACCGCTGGCCGACGACAAGTTTCAGATGGAAACACCCGCAGGTGCAGAAATCGTCCATCTCGGCCAGACGCACACTCAGGCACGGCAGGTCGCGGGCGAGGATTTGGCCCGACGTTAGTCGCAGATTCACCACTTGGCACTCAGCACTTGGCAATTAGCATTTGGCCATTCCAGCTTCCTGCACGGGCAATTGGCTAAATGCCAAGTGCCAAGTGCTGACTGCTGATCCAGCATTTAGCAGCTAGCACTTAGCATTTAGCGAATTCAGGCCCGTGCAGAAAACTGGAATGGCCAAGTGCTAATTGCCAAATGCCAAGTGCTGACTGCTGATCACTGACTGCTCCCATGATGAACAAAATGATTCTCGCCAACCTGGCCCACCGGCCGTTGCGTTCCTGCATCAGCATTGTGGCCATCGGGCTGGAAGTCACCATGATCCTGCTGATTGTGGGCTTGTCGGTGGGCATGCTGAACGACGCGCGCAAACGCCAGGCGGGAATTGGGGCCGACATCATCGTCTTGCCGCCGGCTTCTTCAGCCATAGTAGGCGTCACCGGCGCTCCCGCTCCCATCAAGATCGCCGACATCATCCGCAAGCTGCCTCATGTGACCGTGGTTGCGCCGGTGGTCATGCAGATCAACACTGCCGGGGCCATCGAGATCATCAACGGCATTGACCTTACAAATTATGACGCGCTCACCGGCGGCTTTCGTTACCTGGAAGGTGGCCCGTTCGAGTCGCCGACGGACGCGCTGGTTGACGACATTTTCGCCCGCTCGCACCACGTGAAGATCGGCCAGGAGATCGAAATCCTGAATCATGAGTTTCGGGTTTCGGGCATCGTGGAGCACGGCAAAGGGGCGCGCAAATTTGTACCCATCAAGACCCTGCAGGACATGATCGGCGCGCAAGGCAAAGCCTCTGCTTTTTACGTCAAGCTGGATGATCCCAGCAACGTGAGGTTGGTGGTGGATGAGATCAAGGACGTGCCGGGCATGGAGAGTTACGTCGTCCGCTCGATGAACGATTACCTTTCCACTATGACGCCGGCCAATACGCCCGGGCTTTCGAGTTTTATCCGGGTGGTCATCGGCATTTCCGTGATCATCGGCTTCATGGTGATTTTTCAGGCGATGTACACGGCCGTCATGGAGCGCACCCGCGAGATTGGGATTCTAAAATCGTTGGGTGCGTCAAAGCTCTACATCGTGAACGTGATTTTCCGGGAGACCATCCTGCTGGCGCTCGGCGGAATCGTCACCGGAATTATCTTCAGCGAACTCATGCGGCAATTCGTTCTGCTGCACTTCTGGCCCTTGCTCGAAATAGATATCAACCTCAAGTGGCTGATCAATGCCACTATCATTGCAATTGTGGGGGCCCTGGTGGGAGCCATCTATCCGGCATTCAAGGCCGCCCGCAAAGATCCCATCGAAGCTCTGGCCTACGAGTAAATGTAGGCGCGGGCATTCTTCCGAGTCGTTGAGAACCCATAGCCCCTTCGCTTCGCTCAGATAACAGCTCACGGTTTCCGCTAGATAAAAAACCGTTCGCATCTCTGAAGAAATCGCCAGCGCCGCCGTCCTGGATGATCGCCCCCTCACTTACGTAATTCAAGCAACCCCTTCAATTTGACCACGGCCCAATCTTCCTGCCGTATAATAAACAGTTTGCTTCAGTCTCGTTAGCAGTGTGGGTGAAGCACGCCAACCAGCGAGTGAAATTCTGCTCGCACACATGGAAAGGATGGGCATGGCCACCACCGATGTCGCGCTCCACGAAGGCTCAGGACAATTGGAGCAAAAACGCGTCGCCAACAATATGAGCATTCAAGTGGCGACGGTGAACGGGTCCGGTTCACAGAGTTCCAACTCCGTACTCTTACGTAGTATTTTTCAGATGGGTGTTCCGGTCTCCGGCAAGAATCTTTTTCCTTCGAACATCGCCGGCCTGCCTACCTGGTACACGATCCGCGCCAACAAAGACGGCTACATCGCCCGCAAGAAGGAGATTGATTTTCTGGTGGCGATGAACGCAGAAACGGCGAAGGAAGACGTAATGTCGCTGGCTCCCGGCGCTTGCGTGCTTTATGACGAGCCTTTGAATCTGAAAGAACTGCGCTCTGATCTCATTTTTTACTCCGTGCCCTACGACAAGCTAGTGGCCCCGGTGTGCCCCGAAGCCAAGCTGCGCAAGCTGGTAAAGAACATGATTTACGTGGGCGTCGTGGCCAAGCTCTTGGGCATCGAGATGGCTGAAGTGGAACGCGCCATCCGCAAGCAGTTTTCCAAGAAAGTGAAGGCCGCCAACCTGAACCTAGCGGCGGTGGTGGCCGGCTACGATTACGCCACCAACACCTTGACCAAACGCGATCCCTTCATCATTCAGCGCATGGACAAGACCTCCGGCAAGATCATCATTGATGGCAACTCCGCCGCCGCGCTGGGCTGTGTTTTCGCCGGCGTCACCGTTGTGAGCTGGTATCCCATCACGCCTTCGTCTTCCCTGCCGGAGGCGGTCATCGAGTACATGAAGCGCTTCCGCATCGGGCCAGACGGCAAAGCGACCTTTGCCATTGTCCAGGCCGAAGACGAACTGGCAGCGATCGGCATGGTGATTGGCGCAGGATGGGCGGGGGCACGCTCCATGACCGCTACCGCCGGCCCCGGCATTTCGCTCATGGCGGAATTCGCCGGCTTGGCCTACTACGCCGAGGTTCCGGGCGTAATCTGGGACATTCAGCGCGTGGGGCCTTCCACCGGACTCCCTACCCGCACTTCGCAGGGCGACATTCTTTCCACCGCCGTGCTCTCGCACGGCGACACCAAACACATCATGCTGCTTCCCTCCTCGGCGGAAGAGTGCTTCAGTATGGCGCAGGATGCGTTTGAGCTGGCAGAAAAATTCCAGACTTTGATCTTCGTGATGTCCGATCTCGACCTGGGCATGAACAACTGGATGGCTGACCCGTTCCCCTATCCTGAGAAGCCCATCCATCGCGGCAAAGTGCTCAGCAAGGAAGACCTCGACCGGCTGGGAAGTTTCTCGCGCTACAGAGATGTAGACGGGGACGGCATCGGCTACCGCACCCTGCCTGGCACCGATCATCCCGCAGCCGCCTATTTCACCCGCGGCAGCGGCCACGATGAGCAGGCCCGCTATAGCGAGCGCGGCGATGACTTCGAGAAAAACATGGAGCGGCTCAACCGCAAGTTTGAGACGGCGCGGTCGTTCGTACCCCGTCCCGAAGTCGTCGCCAGCGGCACGTCAAAGATCGGCATCATCGCTTACGGCACTTCGCACTGGGCGATCGTCGAGAGCCGCGACCAGTTGCGCAAGGAATACAACCTTGAGGTGGATTACCTGCGACTGCGGGCCTATCCCTTCACCCGCGAGGTGCACGACTTCGTGCGCCAGCACGACCGGGTCTACCTGGTGGAGCAGAACCGCGACGCGCAGATGCTCAGCCTGCTCAAGCTGGATGTTGAGCCGGCGCTGATCACGCGACTGCGCAGCATCTCCCACATTCACGGGCTGCCGCTCGACGCCCGCTCAGTGACCGACGAACTCATGACCATGGAGGGCAAGTAAATGGCGACCACGGTAAGCACGCCCGAACCCAAAACCAACCGCATCGGCCTCGCGGTAATGGAATACAAGGGCGGCAAAACCACGCTATGCGCGGGTTGCGGCCACAATGCGATTTCCGAGCGCATTATTGAAGCCATGTACGAAATGGGAGTTCAGCCGGAACGCGTCGCCAAGCTGAGCGGCATCGGTTGCTCTTCGAAGAGCCCTGCCTATTTCATGGCCCGCTCGCACAGCTTTAACGCGGTGCACGGCCGCATGCCATCGGTCGCTACTGGGACCATCCTGGCCAACCGCAATCTGCTGGCTCTGGGTGTCAGCGGCGACGGCGACAGCGCCTCCATCGGCATGGGGCAGTTCGTCCACCTCATGCGGCGCAATCTGCCCATGATTTACATCATCGAAGACAACGGCGTCTATGGCCTGACCAAGGGCCAATTCTCCGCCACAGCCGACGTCGGGTCCAAACTCAAAACCGGCGTGATCAACGACCTTCCCGCCGTTGACACCTGCGCCTTGGCCATCACTCTCGGCGCGACTTTCGTGGCCCGCTCGTTCTCCGGCGACAAACGGCAGCTGCACAGCATGTTGAAGGCTGCCATCGCCCATCACGGCACGGTAATGCTCGACGTGATATCGCCTTGCGTCACCTTCAACGACCATGAAGGTTCGACCAAGTCCTACAAATACATGAAAGACCACGACGAGCCGCTGCAGGAACTGAGTTTCGTGCCCGCCTTCGAAGAAATCTCTGTGGAATACGATCCCGGCACGACCGTCGAGGTCACCATGCATGACGGCTCGCGCCTGCGCCTTCGCAAGCTGGAAGAAGATTACGACGCGACGAACCGGATCGAAGCCATCCACCGGCTCAACGAAGCCCACGAAAAAGGCGAGGTGCTGACCGGCGTCTTCTACATCAACACCCAGGCCCCAAACTTCATTGATCTGCTCAACCTGACCGACGAGCCCCTGGCGACTCTGCCGGAATCAGCGGTTCGGCCGCCGCGGGCAGTGCTGGAGCAGGTAATGGAGGAGTTGAGATAGGCAACTCCCTGGGATTTGTAATTTTGTAGTCGGGTAATTTGAAAATCGTAGGTCCGGCTCAATGCCGGGGTCAAATCACAAATTACCCGATTACAAAATTACAAATCCCAGTTTTGAATCCGTGGCCAAGAAGTTCTTCACCCCAAAAGTAACCTAGTCCCGCCCTAAAGTTTTCCCTGTCCTGAACCGATACGTCACGTGCGCCGAACGCAGATTAAGAATTGATTAGCTTCAACTTTCCCCCAACGGATCGCGGAGGGCATCAGCCGCCATTCGTCTGTTTTTCCACGCGGTACGCCGACACGGAGAACGAATCGTGATTTCCCTCAAGAAGTATCTCGAGATGGAGCTAACTGGACCGGACTTAGCCGAAACCGCATCCGAGCCCGACGAATTACTCCTGGTGATTCTGAAATCCTATCGCTCGGCGTTGCAGGCCATGGGAAAGAGCGGGGCGCGGGCCTGCCCCGGCGTCGGCAGCGACCTGCAGCAGGCACTCGCCGGCTTGGAGCCCGAACTCTGCGGCGACCTCACCCCTGCTCAAGTGGCCGAAACCGAAGCGCGTGTGGAAGAGCTCTTGCAACAATGGGGAGGGCGCTCGGAAGAGTACTTCAAAGCCAAAGCCAAAGAAGTGAAAGAACTGCTGATCGTTCTGGCGCATACCGCCCAATCCGTGGGCGACCGCGACCAGCGCTACACCGACCAATTCAGCGAGTTCACCACCCGGCTGCGCACCATCGCGAACCTGGAAGACCTCACCCAGATTCGCACCTCGCTGGTGCAAAGGGCTTCCGAACTGAAAAATTATGTGGACCGCATGGCCGAGGACAGCAAGAAGTCTGTCGCGCAGCTGCGGGCGGAAGTCTCGACCTACGAAACCCGGCTCAAGGCAGTCGAAGAGCTGGCGTTGCGGGATGCGATGACCGGACTCGCCAATCGCCGCAACATCGAAGAACGAATCGAATGGCGCATCACCCATCAGCAGGTGTTCTGCGCGGTCATTCTTGATCTCAACGGGCTCAAGAAGGTCAATGACACGCACGGGCACCTGGCCGGCGACAGCCTGCTGAAGCAATTCGCCTACGAACTAAAGTCGAATTTGCCGTCCTCGGGCATGGCCGGACGCTGGGGCGGCGACGAGTTCGTGGTAATCATGGACTGCGACCTGGGCGGCGCAAAGCCCCAGATCGAGCGCCTGCGGAAATGGGTATTCGGGGATTACACCCTGCAGACAGGCGTGGGCAAGCCACCAGTGAAAGTTCCGGTAGACGCATCCATCGGCGTGGCGGAGTGGCATGCCGGCGAAACCATGCAACAAGTGATCGAACACGCCGACGCCGCCATGTACAACGAGAAGCGATCCACCCGGAAGAAGGCCGCGGCCGCCCGATAATGTGTGTGCGGGCGTCCCCGCCCGTGCGGCAGTGAGCAAAAAGCCGGGCGGCCCAAGATTAAAATGTCTAAGCCCCGTGGGTCTTGCCTCGACCCGCGCCTGAAACTCATTCCTGCCCGCGTAAGCGCGCGCCCGACATCATTTCACGCCATTCTCCGGGTTCCACGAACCCTGCTCCCTGCGGACATAAATGATCTGCCCGATGTGGTAGGCATTGTGAGTACCGATGCGCGCAATGGTGGAGTACCAGGCCTCCAGCTTCTTGTCATCGGCAGCTTCCACCGCCTTTTCCCAGTCGGTCATAACCGTATCGAGCGCCTGCACCGTTTCGGCCCATTTCTTGGCGTCAAAATTGTTGAATGTGTCGTCGTTTTTCCCGCTGTATTTTTCCGGGGGCTCGCCTTTGAACTTGGCCAGCTCCTCGCGGTCCCAGAACACCAGATGATTGGCCAATTGGCCTACGGAATGATTCCCTTTGTCGTCTTTCCAGCTGGCTTGTTCCGCGGTAAGCCCGGCCACAGCTACGTTAGCCGGCACAAACCAGTCCTTCACATTGTGAGTGCTGCGCAATTGTTCCAGCAGAACGCTCCTAAGCGTCGGGGGGGGCTTTTGTTCCTGTGCCACGGCGCACAACTGGAACGAAAGAATCAGAAGGGCGATGAATTTCATGTGGGCGAATCTCCTCGACGGAATTGTAATGGAAAGTAACCAGTCCGATAGATGAGACCCGAAAGCACTCGTCCACGCGGCCCAGGGACTCAGGCGCGCTTCACGGGTACTTCTGGCTCGCCGCTGTGTTCGGGATTGCCGCCCGGCTCCGGGAAATCGCTGTCGCTCGATTTCACCATGGGGTCCTCCGTCCGATGTCCAAGTTGGTCCTTAAGAGACGTTTGGGTCCCGTTCCCATGTTCGTTCTTTTCCACTGCGCCCTTGCCGCGGTCCTGATCCTGATCATTCGCCATAAGGCCCCCTTGAATTGACGTTTCTATGATGTACTTCTTAAGACATCATCCTAGTGCAATCCGCAATTGAAAATCGGGTTATATTCTTAGGAACCTGGGAGAGTGCCTGTAAATGAGACGTCTCTTTTTCACCCTCTTCGCGATTCTATTCTTTACCGTGGCCGTCTGGAGCCAAAGCAAACGGCCTCCTCGTCCGCCCAAATCCATGCACAAGCCGTCGCATGTAAAGCGCGCGTCCCCATCGCACAAGCACAGCGCTAAGCGAGGCGCCAAGCGGGCCAAGCACCACTCCAAGGCCAGCCGCCGTCACTTTCATGCGCAGCGCGGGGCATAGCGCGGGTGCTGCCAGAATTTCTGGGGGAAATCGATCGCGTGGCCATCCGCCCGGTTGAGCCTTCTATTCCTGGGAGGACTGGACGCCCTGGGGTGAAATTTACTGGGAATCTGCAGTCGCTGGGGCCTCAAGCGTCCGCACCAGCCACGGAATGATGACCTGTTTGAAAATGACGGGATCGGGCCACACCTTCAACTGCCGTCCGAGGTGCCCGCCCTGGGGATTGATCCACGCTGTTTTAGGGACGTCGCCTTTGCTGAGCAGCAAGTAAATGTCGGAAATCGGGACTTGCGTGTCCTTGACGCCGGCAAGAATGAGCATAGGCGCCATCGGTTTTCCGAGAAGACCTTCTTTGACCAGAGACATTTTCTCCAGCGCCGCGGCCAATTCGTCCAGATTGTTGACCCCGGCGAAAATGTTCATGAGCGCCGGCACCTGGTCGAAGAGGTACTCTCTATTCCCCAGCAGCGAATTCATCAGAAATTCTTTCTGGAAGAAAGCGTCAATCGGCGGCGACTGGGCGCTCGCGCCCCTGAGCCGCGCGCGTTCCACAATGGCCAGCTTGGTGGCCCAATATGCGCCCCAACTCACGCCGTGGACGGCAAGCCGGTCCTTATCAATCTCGGGCCGGGTCTGAACGTAGTCAATGACTCGCGACAACATCCGGTCGGCGGTTTCGCTCACTTTAATCGGCGACTGGCCGGTGCCCGGCCCGTCCACCGCGAGGAAGCCGATGCCATAGGGCAAAATCGCGCCAAAGCTTTCGCAGAGGTCTTCTTTCCGGCTGTCCAGCCCGTTGATCGCAATCACTAGCGGCACCGGGCGTTTTGCGTCTTTCGGCAACCGCAAATATCCGATGATCTTCGAGCCCTCGAATGGGATGCTGACAATCTCCATCGGCGGATCGAAGAAGCGGGCATGGGCGCGAAAGGCCTCAATCGCCATCTCGTACGAACGCTGTTTCCCGGGCGACGCTGGAATTGGCCACCGGCCGAAGGAATACAAACGCCATGCCCTAATGTAATCCGCGTTGGCTTTGGCCGGATCTGCCGCCTCCTCTGCTTTCGCGGCCGACATATACCGGCCCGCCACCGCCATGAATGCCGCGGCCCACTCGTCTTTGTCGCGCGTCTTGACCGACGCCAGTGCCTGGCGCACGTCCGCCGGATCAAGCCCGATCAGCGGATACATGCCATTTTCAGCTCGCCGAATAGCTTCGGCTTTGATCTCTTCTATCGTCCGCTCGCTGGGCTGCTGGGCAAACACACTACCAGCGCCCATCCCGGTGACGAGCGCCAAGATCAATAGAATTGCGGATTTTGTCGTTGCGAGTTTCACTTCGCCTGGCTCCCATGTTCAAACCTGCCTACCTGCAAAGGACCGAAGGGATGGTCTCCTTCGGTCCCTCGCTTTCGGGCCATTCCGCAGCTAAAAATTCAGTTTCAATCCCAGTTGGATGGCGCGGCTGCCTCCCGATCCGATCACCGGATTGGAGGCGGCTACGTCGGGTGTGGCGCAGGAGCAGCCGAACGAACCCGTGGAAGGATCGTTGTGCGCCCATCCGTTCTGTCCGCCAAAGGGATTGGCGAAGTTGGGATGGTTGAGAAAATTGAAAAACTCAGCACGGAACTGCGCGCCAAACCGTTCTCTGAACTTCCAGTTCTTGGCCACCGAGAGGTCCCAGTTGCGGAAGCCGGTGTCGCGGAAAATGTTCCGCCCCATGGTGCCGAAAGTTCCAAATGCCGGAGGAATCATGACCGACTTCCCGTTCGCGTAACAGCCGAAGGCGTTCAGCGAGTCGGTTGCACCCACTGCCGCAGCGTTGCTTACACAGGCCGCCGGCATATTGGGATCGCCCGGGGCAAAGTAAGGAATGCCTACGGGGGTTGAGGTGAAGTCTTTGGGGTTTCCGAAGAAGTCCCAACGATCATTGGCTTCGCCGGTCAGGCTCACGTCGGTGCCCGCGTCCATGACCCCAAACGGCTGCGCTCCGGCCAAGGTGACGATCGAATTCAGCTGCCATCCCTCCAATACCTGAGCGAAGGACTTCTTTCCAGGGATGGTGTAGGTCATTGAAAGGGTCAGCCGATGGCGAATGTCGAAGTCGCTACTGGCATATTCTCGCTGCGGATTGTTGCTGTCACTGGGAAGACCCAGTCCAGCGCCGAAATCCCAGTTGGCGCCGACGTCATCCAGAGCGTGCGCGTAGGTGTACCCAGCGACGAAGGTAAACCCGTGATAATTGCGGGCGGTCAATGTTGCTTGCAGGCCATCGTAGTTTGACCGGTAAATGTTCTCCATCTGGTAGATGAAGCTCAGATAGGGAAACAGCGCATTAAACGGGCGGCCGGACTGCTCATCTCCCAGCACATCGTTCGCGGGCACGTTCTGATTGATGTCGCGAATGCCCACCAGCTTCGATCCATGGTTGCCCACGTAAGCGACTTCCGCTGATAAGCTGTTGGTGAAGGCGTGCTGGATGTTAATTGTCCAGTTGTACACGTAGGGGGTCTTGAGGTTGCGGACCGTCCCCATGATGGAGCAAGGGTTTGCGCCGCAATCAATCGTTCCCTGCGGAAAGACGGTCCCTTGTACGCCGGTGATAGCAGGGTCCCAGTTGAGGGCTGAGCCGTCGAAGTTGACTGTGCCGACGGCGATTGAACCGGTTCCTCCGACCCCGACCGCGCCAGTGGGAATGGTGCTGATGCCCAGTGAGTTATTCAACGCAAGAAACGATTCCCAGTTGAGCGTTTCATACATGAGGCCGCCGCCGCCGCGAAGCACGGTTGTTCCCTTGCCGGTGACGTCCCATGCGAAGCCTAGGCGAGGCGCGAAATCTGTATGGTCGCCGTTGTAAGGCGAGCTGATCTGCTGGCCAACTTGCTCCAGGCCAACCGTGGGATCGAAATTGCCCAACAGATTGTGTTCCTCTTTTATAACGGTGCTCAGCTCGTAGCGGAGTCCGAGGTTCAAGGTCAAGGTTCGGGTGATGCGCCAATCGTCCTGCACGAAGGCGGCATAGCCCCAGTTGTGGATGTGCCGGGTGGGATCGCCCACTAACTGACTCCCCGATGTTGGCAAGCCGGCAAAAAAATCTTCCAGGCCTGAAGAGCCGATGCCCGTGCCGACTGCCGCCCCGCCTACAAACTTGATCCGGCCTCGCGCGCCGCCGTACGCGCCTCCGCTAAAAGCGTCGCGATGGAGTTCGCCGCCAAACTTAAAGGCGTGCTTGCCGCGAAGATACGACATGTGGTCCACGAACTGGATTCTGGTATCCGGGCCTTGCACTTTGGGCCAGTTGAATCCGCCCAACTCCTGGGGAAAAATGTAGAAAGGAAAAACGTTGATGCGGGGCAATCCGCCGTAGAGGGGGTTGGTAACCCCGGTGTCCAGCCCATAGCTGGAAGCTAACTGGTTGTGGTCCGCGGTAAAAGTGGGCTGATAAAGCCGGTTATAGCCAAAGCGGGCTTCGTTGACCCAGTGTGAACCGGGCGTCCAGACCCAATTGGTTCCAACCACCTGCGCCCGCGTGTGGATCTGCGTAAGCCACTGCGTGTGCAGCTGGCTGGCGTCAGAGACCGTCCCGGAGTTGTTGCCGAAAAAATACATGCCGCTCAGCACGTGGCGTTCGTTGATGTGGAAGTCCACCTTGCCGACTGCATTATCGGAGCTGACAGTATTGGGCAGACCGTATTCGATCGTCGTCGGACCTAGCGGGCTTGTGCCGTTGTTCATCGGGAAGCCCTTGCCATTGCACGTGACCGAGCCGCCGGACATGGCGCAGCCCGCTATCTGCAGGCTGACCGGGCTAATCGGGAATCCTCCAGCTTGAAGATCGGCGATTGCGTCGGGAATGCTGTTGACACAATCACCGCTGGTAATGAAAAGGCACGTCGGTGTCGAGGGCGTCGGCAGCGAAACCATGGCCGGGGTATAAAGCTGAGTTGTGTTCCCTACCGTGTACCGTTGTCCCTCGTAACCGCCAAAGAAGAAGAGCCGGTCTTTGATGATCGGCCCTCCCACGGTCCCGCCGAATTGCTCCAGGTTGCGCGGGGTCTTCGGGCCTGACTCCACCGTGTTGAAATAGTTGCGCGCGTCCAGCGGCGTGTCGCGGCCAAATGCGTAGGCGGTCCCGTGCAGGCCGTTGGTGCCCGACTTGAGGCCAACGTTCACGATAGACCCAGGTTTCCAGCCGTACTCCGCCGGAGGGTTCTGCTGCAGATTGAATTCCTGGATCGCGTCCACCGGCAGGATGGTAGCGGAATCGCCCGCAATCCCGGCCCCGTTTATGATGCTCTGGCCGGAAAAGGGTTCGCTGTTGAACAGGCCGTCTACCATGTAGACGTTGTCCTCGGCGCGCAAGCCGTTTGTACTTGTAGTCGAGAATCCGCCGCCGGGATAACGCACGATGCCCGGACGCAGTTGCAGCAGGTTCTCGTAATTACGGCCGTTCAGGGGCAGGTCGTTGATGACGGCATTGCTAAGAGTTCCGCCCAAGGTAGAGGAAGTGGTGTCCACCATTGGAATCTCGCCGCTGACAGTGATGACTTCGCTGATCTGCCCGGCCTGCAGCGTAAGATCAATTCGAACGTCTTTCGCAACCTCCAACACCACGCCGGTTTGTTCGACTGTCCTGAAGCCCTGGGCTTCAACCCGAATCTTGTAGACGCTGGCGGGGAGATCCGGCGCGACCCAGGCACCGGCATCGTCGGTGATAAGGGAACGCGAAGTACCCCGCTGGGTGTCAATGATGGTCACCTTAGCGCCGGCTACGGCTGCGCCGCTGGGATCGGTGGCCGTCCCGAGGATGCGGCCTGCATTGGACTGCGCGGCCATCGGAAGAGAGGCCAAAACCAGGATCAGACCCGCCCCAAGAACTCGAATGGCTGCCCTTGCGCACGGACGAACCGGCGACGACTTGAGGAAACCCATGCCGACCCCCAGGCCACTTTTAGTGGTCGGACAGCTCTACCACCATACGATGATCGCTGTCAAGATTTTTCACCATGATTGGTTATGTGGTATGGTGACCATACCATAATCCAGTCGCCTAAGTTGTGGCACTCAGGGATGTTTTGGCCTATAGATTGAAGTTGCACTATTCGAACCGACACCAGGCAGCTCCGGGAGGTCGAAGGCATGCCAATCAGGACGATCAATCCTGCGACGGGAGAGCTCATCAAGACGTTTGAACCCCTGTCAGACTCTCAGATCGAAGA